>OJOV01002119.1_pt1 | contig 13314 bp, 10 predicted proteins | sample 1598281 | NCBI WGS metagenome assembly OJOV01 (sample SAMN03922469, study PRJEB24848) | human gut metagenome | isolation source: stool sample | host: Homo sapiens | place: Germany | collected 2010-11
AGAAACGGGAAATAATGCAGGTATTGAAAAGGCAGATATTACCAATGCTTATGCGACACGTTCCAGCCTGTTAATTATGAGAAATGTCAGCAACGTTTATGTAGGTGACATTACCGTTGAAAATCCGGCAAACCACTCTGTTAATATTCTGGATTCCAGAAATATTTCAACAGAAAATGTCAAGGTATTCTCTTATGACGGCAACAACGGTGACGGACTTGGATTTGGCTGTTCACAGAATGTAATCTGCTGGAACAACTTCACAGATACAGGTGATGATAACTTAGGTTTCGGTGCATCTGTTGGTGAAGGCGCAAGAGACAGCGATATTCAGACCAATTCAGAAATCTGGATGTTTAATAACTTCCTTCGTGAAGGTCACGGCGGTCTGGCAGCAGGTTCACACACAGGAAACGGTATTCAGGACGTATTATTTGAAGATACCGTCATGAACCACATTGATATGGCATTCCGTTTCAAATCTGCACCGACGAACGGTGGTTTTATTGCCAACATTACAATGCGTGACTGCGCAGTTGCAGATACAAATCAGGCATGGGTACTCACAACAAGCTACAGTGACCCGAACAGTGCATCTACAACAGAATTTGCAGAAATCGGAAAATTCTACAACTTTGCATCGTACAATGTGTCCGTATACGGCGTACAGTATAATACCGTACAGGTACTTGCAGATGTTGATCCGGTCAGCAATCCACAGAAACCATGGCATACACACAGCCACTTATACTTCCAGGATATTACCTTTGGTAATGTCGGAACAAATGGCGGCTTTAAGAATAAGAACGGCTGGGAATCATTAATCGGCTGTGAAAATTCAGTATTCTATAACTTTAAGACCGTATCTTATGCAAAGAAGGCAGTAGATAAAAAGACGGATAAGACATGGAATAATATGCAGTATTGCAAAGACATTGTATTCCAGGGTACAACATGGGATTCAGTCAACAACTGTACCGATAAGATGCAGAACATGATGTCAGGTATTACTGTAAAGGATTCAACCGTAAAGGCAGAAGTTGTTCCGGCTGTTACAGAACCGGATTCAGGTTCTACGGGTGGAGAAGGTGAAGAAACAACCGTTAAGGCAGCATGGGATGCAGCGGCAATCGCAGCAGCTACAACAACTGCCAACGGACTGACAGCACATGCAGATGCCAATGATGCAAACGGCGGCTGGAAGACTGCAACAGTAGCAGAAGCCGATACAACAGGTGAAGGTGCTGTATGGCCGGTCGGAACAGAATATGTCGTATCCGGTAAGACGAAGGCAATGGATTCAGACGGTAAAACACAGTCTAAGGGAACAATTCCGGTATCAGGATGCTTCCTTACATATGAAGCTGCAGAAGACGGCGTATTAAGCATTGACCAGAAGACGCTTGCAACCAAGAGATTTTATGTAGTGGATTCAGATGGTAAAGTTGTTGTAGACTATCAGAATACCAATGCAAAGGATACAGCAGCAAAATATGAAACATTAACTGCACAGGTACAGGCTGGAAAGACCTATTACATTTATGCAAACGGCGCAACAGCAAATATTTTAAAGATTACATTTGCTACAAAGACAGCCGGTACAGCAGCGCCGACAGCAGTACAGGCACAGACCGCCAAGGCTTCTGACGGACGTCAGGTAAAGCTTTCATGGAATGCGGTTGAGAATGGAGCAGAAGAAGTATTCTACGGTGTAGATACTTATGTAAATGGTGAAAAGGTTGATATTACAGATGGTATTACAGGAACAGAAACCATTATGGACAGATTATCATCCGGTGTAACTTATACATTTAAAGTATATGTAAGTGAAAAAGGTGACAATGCAAACAGCATGAGTGTTACAGGACAGAATAAAACATTACTCGGCGAAGTAACTGTTACTGTAGACGGTGAAAAAGATACAGCAGATATTGAAGCACCGGAAAATGTGACATCAGAACTTGCAAGTGCAGTTTATACACATGCACAGGGAACATGGACAGCAATCAGTTCAAGTGATGCAAGAATCAGAGGTTATAAGATTTACGCAAACGGAAAGCTTGTCAATACAGTGTATAACTATCAGATTCCGAAATTTGCAACGGCAGAAACCGTATCAAAGCAGATTGGCAGACTGACACCGGGTACAGAAAATACAGTTGAAATCGTTGCATTTACAGATGCAGGGGTTGAATACAAGTACCCACTGGCACAGATTACAACACTTGGCAGCTATGATTACAAAGCACCGGTATTTGCAGAAAATGCAAAAGTAACGGCAGAAGTAAAGGATAACGATGTTGTTCTTACATGGACAGCAGCAACAGATGACACCGCAGTAGGCGGATACCGTGTATATGTTGACGGAACACCGGTTGTACCGGAAGGTAAGGACTTCAATCCGGTAAACGGCGATTATACAACGGCTGAAACAACTTATACAGTAACAGGTCTTGATTTAACAAAAGACCATACATTTACAATTCAGGCAGGCGATACATGGTGGAAAGCTGCACAGACTATGGGAACATATGATAAGATGGCAGGCTTTAACTGGACCGTAGAGGGCATCAGCACAACACTGAGTGCCAGATATGAGTCGGATTCTGCTGTAACAGATGCTTCCGGTGCAAATATAGCGGTTGCAGTAAAGGCAGATGCAGGTGTAATTCCATCAGGAAGCCAGCTGAAAGTAACAGCATTGGGAGAAGGAAATGCATATGATGCAGTAAAGAAATCTTTTGACAATAAGAAGTTCTCACTGCTGGATATCAGACTGCTGGATACAGAAGGAAATGTCATTCAGCCGGATGGAACAGTTACAGTTACGATTTCAGTTCCAAATGGTTATGACTCTGCAAAAACAAAAGTATTCTATGTTGCAGAGGATGGAAGCATGGAAGATGTAAATGCAGTTTATGCAGATGGTAAAATGACATTTACAGTGGCTCATTTTAGCAATTATGTAATTGTGGATGAAACAGTAGTCAAGGATAATGACAATTCAAACACTGGTGATGACAACCAGAATAATGGTGGACAGAATAACGGAAACCAGAATGGTGGCAATCAGAACAACGGTGGACAGAATAATGGAAACCAGAATGGTGGCAATCAGAACAACGGTGGACAGAATAACGGAAACCAGAGCGGTGACAACCAGAATAATGGTGGACAGAATAACGCAGACCAGAACAGCAATAATCAGAACAACAGTCAGAATGGCGGAGCAGTATCAGATAATACAGATACAGGCGTAAAGACAGGAGATTCTTTTGCAATGTGGTTCTATGTAATTCTGATGGCAGCTGCAGCAGGTTTTGCAGGATGCCTTGTTATGAAGAAAAAGAAACTTGAAAAATAAAGAGCAGAAAATTGTATAATTAAAAGGCAGGGACACCGCATAGCTTGTGTTCCTGCCTTTTGCTGTATGATGTTAAAACTTATAGCTGTGGGCTTTGCCCCGGCAGCATTATAAAGCGGTTGTATAAATAGCAACCATGTCTTCAACGGACAGGTGTTTTACTTTTCCGGCATTGTGGTGGGTGGAAATGTCACATTTTTCAGCCATAGTGCGAATCTGCTCCGGTGTCGGGGTAACGCCGAGTTCGGATAATGAAACCGGCATGTCAATGGAATGATAAAAGTCTTCCATGGTTTTTATGCCTTTTAAAGCGGTTTCCGTATCATCTGCACCGGCGGTTACGCCTAAGACATGTGTGGCAAACTGCGCAAAGCGGGCAGGACGGGCATCCAGTACAAATCTTGCCCAGCTACCCCACAAAGCGGCGAGTCCGGCACCGTGTGCCACGTCAAACAGACCGCCGACTTCATGCTCCATTTTATGGGTTGCCCAGTCACCGCCGTCCGTGCCGCAGCCGGTCAGTCCGTTGTGGGAAAGACTGCCGGCCCACATGACTTCTGCACGCGCATCATAATTATCAGGTTCGTCTTTTAAAATCTTTGCATTTTTCATAACGGTGCGCATTAAAGATTCACTGATACCGTCTGTCAGTTCCATATTGTCACACTGGTTAAAATAGCGTTCCATGGTGTGCATTAAAATGTCAACACAGCCACTTGCCGTCTGATATGGCGGGAGTGTCATGGTCAGCTCCGGATTCATAACGGCAAAGCGGGCACGGCTGAAATTACTGCTGTAGCCGCGTTTGATCTGACCGTCTTCTTTGGTGATAACAGAAGAACCGCTCATTTCACTTCCGGCAGCAGCAATGGTAAGCACTGCGCCGATTGGAAGACAGCCTTCTGCCTGACGTTTAAAATCATAAAAATCCCAGACATCGCCGCCGTTGTAGACACCGTAACCGATGGCTTTCGCAGAGTCAATGACACTGCCGCCGCCGACAGCAAGAATAAAATCTACATTTTCTTTTTTACAGAGTTCAATACCTTCATAAACAAGGGAAAGGCGCGGATTTGGAACAACGCCGCCCAGTTCTACGTAAGAAACCGCTGCTTCGTCAAGGGATGTCTTAATGCGGTCGAGCAGACCGGAGCGGACAACACTGCCGCTTCCGTAGTGAATTAAAACCTTTTTGCAGTGCTGTTCTTTAACCAGCGCACCGGTCTGATTTTCAGTGCCTTTGCCGAAAACAACCTTTGTCGGTGTATAATAAGTAAAATTTTCCATAGATAACTGCCTCCAAATATTTTAAAATAAGTATGTATTTATAAAAAATACATGACAGATGAGAATGATTTCAGTATTATTATAGAGAAAGATTTTTTAAATTTCAAGAATGGAGCAATGTGAAGCAGCCTTAAATTTAAGGCGCTTCACATGGCATTTTGTGCTGCGGGCATCACAAAATGCTTTTATCGCAGAACTGAATGAATTCAGATGAGAAATCGCCCGTGCGAATTGCTCATCGCTGGATTGCGATAAAAGGGCGCAAGAAAAGGAGAAGAATATGACAACAATTCAGACGATTGCTGCAACGACGGAATGTAATGATGTAATTCCTGAGCAGATGAATACAGAACTGACAATTTTAAGCGGCAAGTTTGCCGGTACGTGCTATGCAAAGGAAGGGTACCAGACGATTCGTACCCAGCCGGTGGAACGTGCGGTAAAGAGAGCAGAAGGCACGGCGGAACGCGGACATCATTCGGTATTCCAGCACTGCATGGTGACAATGGAAATCCAATGTCCGAAAATCATTGCCATGTTGTTAAATTCTATCGGTGTATCCAATACATCAGAAAAAAGTGCAAGATACACCAAAATGCAGCCGCAGACCGAAAAAGAACGGGAGTTCTATGAAAAGTGGCATACACTGGTATTAGAACGGATTTGTGAGGTGTATCCGGGAAAATTTGACGAAAAGGAAGTGGACAAGCTTGCCTATGAAAATGCAAGATATATGATTTCTGTTTTTTGTCCGACTGCAATGGTCTATTCCCTGCCGTTCCGTAACATTTTCTATGTGCTGGACTGGACAGAACAGATGAAGAAAAATCTGGAGAAATTATCCGGCGGCTTTAATAAAAGACTGCATGACGAACTGGAATCCTTAGAGGAGCAGTTACTTTTAGTTGTCGGCGGAAAACAGAATTTTCATGACAATAAAAATGAAGCCTTCCGCTTTATGCCGGTACAGGCTTACGGGGAGGACGATAACGACAACCGTGAATATTTTGGTGATGTCTATACGGCAAAATTCCTTGCTTCCTTTGCACAGGTAGCACAGGAACAGCGCCACAGAACCCTGCGCGTAAAAATTCATTTCAGCGGGGACGATGCAGAAGAATATGGTTTTTACGTACCGGAAATTCTTCGGGGAACACCGTTAGAGGAACAGTGGCTTTCGGATATGCGAAGCATTAAGGAAATATATCCGCAGGGAACACTTGTATCTGTTACGGAACAGGGCTTGTTTGAAGATTTTGTATTAAAAAGCAAAGAGAGAATGTGCGGCAGGGCGCAGCTTGAAATTATGCGCATTACAGAACAGCTCACACAGAAATTTGGTAAGAATGCAGATAATCTGTCCACTGCCAATAAGAAACGTTTAAAAGACATCACAGAAAGCGGGAAACCATGCGCCCGCTGTGGATTTGCGGACTTTACCTGTACAGAAGGCTGTAAATGGGGCAAAAACGGCGCTTTAACACGCACAATTTAGGAATACAAAAATATAGAATAGAAAGCTGTCAGATACAGAAATGTAAAACATTTTCTCTGACAGCTTTTTTGTATATTTTTTTAAGAATCCGCCATACTGAAATTGTGATGTTAAAATGGAGGAGCTTTATGAAAAGAAAATTTGGTATGGCGGATAAGCTTGGGTATATGTTTGGCGATTTTGGCAATGACTTTGCATTTATATTATCGTCTATGTTTTTGTTAAAATTTTATACGGATGTGATGGGCGTATCGGCGGCAGTCGTTGGTACGATGATGATGGCAGCGCGGCTGCTTGATGCGTTCACGGATGTGACGATGGGGCAGATTGCGGATAGAAGCCGCGGAAATAAAAAAGGCAAATTTGCACCGTGGCTATTAAGAATGTGCGGACCGGTGGCAGTATCTTCATTTTTAATGTATGCTTCGTGGTTTGCAGAAATGCCGATGACATTTAAGATTATCTGGATGTTTTTTACGTATCTGCTCTGGGGCAGTGTGTTTTATACGGCAATTAATATTCCATATGGTTCGATGGCATCGGCGATTTCGGCAGAGCCAAAAGACAGAACGGCGCTATCGAACTGGAGGACAATCGGCGCTACGCTTGCGGCAACGGTTATTGGTGTTGTACTGCCGTTAGTGGTTTATTACACCGATGAAAACGGGAATGCCGTGCTTTCCGGTACGCGTATGAGCATTGCAGCATTCTGGTGTTCTGTAGGTTCAGTTATCTGTTATCTGTTGTGTTATTTTATGGTAACGGAGCGCGTAAAAGCAGAAACAACAAAGCAGAAATTCTCATTTATGGGACTGATTGGCAGTCTGATTCAGAATCGTGCGCTCATCGGAATTGTGGTAAGTGCATTGCTGTTACTGCTTTCCCAGTTGTCGTTATCCAATATGGGTGCATACATTTATCCGAATTATTTCGGTGATGTCAAAGGACTTTCGCTGGCTTCACTGATCGGAACGGCGGTCACGCTGGTGCTGTCTGCCTTTACGGTGCAGCTGGCAGAGCGGGTCGGGAAAAGGGAAATGTCGGCGGCCGGATCGCTTATCGGTGCGGCGGCATTGATAGCGGTATATTTTGTGCATACAAAAAATGTGTATGTGTGGCTTATTTTTTACGGCATTTCCTATATCGGACTGGCAATGTTTAATCTGGTGTGCTGGGCGATGATTACAGATGTCATTGACGATACACAGGTGCGTACCGGACAGCGCCCGGACGGAACAATTTATGCGGTGTACTCCTTTGCAAGAAAGTTGGGACAGGCGGCATCATCAGGGCTTGTCGGTGTTTTGCTGTCAGCGATTGGCTATAATACGGCAACGGCATATGACGAAAAGGTTGTAAACGGCATTTATACGATTACGTGTATTGTACCGGCAGCAGGATTTGTTTTACTTGCACTGTCCTTATGGTTTTTATATCCGCTTGGAAAGACTAAGGTGGAAGAGAATGCACGAATTTTAAAAGAACGAAGAGACAGAAGCGGAATGTAAGGGACTGGCAGTCCGTTGTTTTGGTATAAAAACAGGAACAATTGCTGATATTATTTACTTTTACACGGTAATGTGGTATAATCAGAATTACTTAAATAGTGTGACCGGATTAAAATTGAAAATTAAAATACGAAAGGTAGGAGAAGGTTATGGAAAGAGTACACAAGGCGAATCTGCTGGTGATTCTGGCATGTGTTTTAGCATTGTCAGTAACAACGATTATGTCTTATGGAATGTCGGCAAAGTCTATTAAGGGCTGTGGTGTGTTGGTAGCAACGCTGGTCATTGTAGCTGTTGCGAATTTTTTGAAAATCAGCGATTTTGCCAAAGCATTGGTCATTGTTTTATGCCCGTCTTATGCAGTATTAATTTATTCAGGCTTGGTGAATGGTAATAGAATTGCATTTCTGGCAAATTTTATCACATTAAGTATGGCAGCGCGGTATTTTGATAAGAAAATTATCAAGTATTATGCGATTTCGTTTACGGCGACAAGTGTTGCCTGTCTGTTTATTAATGTTAAGATTATTGATGAGGCATTTGTTGGTGCAATTTCAAAAATTTGTTTATTTGCAGCAAGTGCAGTGCTTTTATATCTTGGGACAAAATTTGGGGAGAAAAAGACAAGGCAGGCAGAAGCGGCACTCTGCTAGGTGCAGGAAAATACAGCAGTTGCCAACCGGATTGCTTTTAATCTGAACAGGGAAATTGTTGAATGTGGCACACAGGTAGAAGAAGTGACTTCCCATGCACAGTCTGTTAAGACATCCGCAGAACAGATGGAGCAGGTTGTGGATGAATCCAGCCGTGCGATTCAGACAGTTAGTGAGAAACTCAATACAGCCAAAGAACAGATTGATAAAAATTATGACTATGCACAGCAGCTGGAGCAGAGCTTTGCAGAAGTGACACAGGCAGTCAATGACGGTAATAAAGAAGCAAAGACAGTTCAGAAATCGATGCTTGAAATGTCTGAAACGGTCGGTCAGGCAAGTGATGCCACGGCAGGGTTGTTAGAACAGATGAATACGATTACAGGCATTTTAAATGATATTAATGCAATTGCCGGACAGACAAATCTCCTGTCCTTAAATGCTTCAATCGAAGCCGCCAGAGCCGGTGAACATGGAAAAGGATTTGCGGTGGTTGCAGACCAGATCCGTGTTCTTTCAGAAGACAGTAGAAAATCGGCAGACAGTATCAAAGAAATTATTCTGACACTGACAGAAACCGTCAATGGTGTGGTAGACAAGATTTCAGCAGGTGCTGATGCGGCAAAGAACAGTTCCGTACAGATTGAAGATTTAATCGGTAAGCTCGATACGGTTAACAACTCCGCAGAATCCGCAACAGTAGTTGTCAAAGAAGAATACGATGTTATCGGTGAGGTCAAAAGACAGTTTGACGATATTCAGGAAGAACTGGATACCGTAGCTGCAACTTCTGAAGAAAATGCTTCAATGGTTGCGGAAATCGGCAATAATATTGTCAATCAGACGGATTATGTCATGAAGCTTTCCGGTTCAATTGACAGTTTAAAGGAGTCTTCTAAGAAGCTGGAAGAACATTTTAATGAATAAAAATACAGATTTAGTAAATTATCTGGCGTAAAAGTATAGACAGAATAAACAGTTCTGTATAGATGAAAGCCGCAGGGGCATATGCTTCTGCGGCTTTTGGTATTTCAGCTATCTTTATGCGGTCTTTAATCGCCATGTTGACAGAGCCGCCGGTTGCGTGGAAGAATGAGCCGTGTGGCAGGGAGTCGATGACGGTTGCACCGCTGTGAATCATCGCACCGGCAAGAATACCCGATGTCAGGATTCGTAAAACGGAAGACATCATACCCTGTGCACCGCTGATCATCGTATTAACAGTACCGGTCAGTCCGCCGCCGCCGATGAATCCGCCGATTAACGCACCGAGAATAAGACTATATGCAGGGTGGACTTTTTTAATAATTAAAATAATTGCAATCACGAGCCCAATCAAAGCTCCAATTTTTCTCTATAATGATGAAAATGTCCGTATTGTGCGGAATACCTGCTCTGCGGTGTCCGCCATATTCTGACGGGCGTTGGCAGGATTCATGGCATCTTCTAAAGAAACAACATTTCTTAAAACCGGGAAAAAGGCATCAATGCCCTCGCGGTTGCAGGCAGTGGCATCTTTTGTGACACAGCCTGAGAACGCAAGTACCGGTTTGTCAAACTGCTTGGCAATCTTTGCGACACCAATCGGGGCTTTTCCCATAACCGTCTGACCGTCTAACCGGCCTTCTCCGGTTACGACAATATCTGCATCTTTGATATAATCACTTAACCGGGTTTCTTCAAGAACAATCTTAATCCCGGATTCAAGCGTGCCGTTTAAAAAGGTCATAAAGGCAAAACCGAGACCGCCTGCGGCACCGCTTCCTGCCGCTTTCGGATTGGCGTGCGGGAAAATTTCCCGTGCCAGTGTGGCATAGTAAGCCAGCCATTTATCCATTTGCAGAATCATGGCCGGCGTAGCGCCTTTCTGCGGACCGAAAATAGCACTGCATCCCTGCTCGCCGCACAGAGTATTGGTTACATCACAGGCAATACGGAACGTACAGTCTTTTAATTCCGGCAGGACATTGTCGGTGGTAATTTTATCAAGGACTTCAAGACCCATAGCGCCGAAAGGAACCGGATTGCCGTTTTTGTCAAGCAGTCCGAAACCGAGGGCCTGTAACATACCGGCACCGCCGTCATTGGTGGCACTGCCGCCGATACCCACAATAAAGTGGCGGCAGCCTTTTGTAATCGCATCGCGGATGACTTCGCCGACACCGTAGGTCGTTGTATAGAGCGGGTTGCGCTCCGTGTCGGGAACAAGTGTAATACCGGCAGCACCGGACATTTCAATAATGGCAGTCCTAGTGCTGTCAACAATGCCGTACTGGCAGGATACCGGCTTGCCGAGCGGTCCGGTGGCGGTAACGGTTGTAAGCTGTCCGGCACAGCCGAGTGTCAGTGCTTCAACCGTTCCCTCGCCGCCGTCTGCGAGCGGACGGACTTCAATCTGCGCATCGGGATAGACGCGCCGGATACCTTCTGCGGCGCTGTTTCCCGCTTCAAAGGAAGATAAGCTTCCTTTAAAAGAATCAATTGCAATTACTGCTTTCATAAAATCAACCTCACAATCTTTCAACTTATTTATCATTTGGTTTGGAATCATCTGTTCATAGTGTTTTGTATCACGCGTGTTTTTGATGATATTATTATAACAGGGCATTTTTTAAAATGATATGTTATACAGAACAAAAAGAAGTATAAAATAATATAAATTTATGTTATGTTAAACAATATTAAAGAGAATATAAAAAAATTCTGCATTTAAAATGTGACTAGGAATTACTGCATTTGTAAAAAATTAGAAAAATCACACGGACCAATACCGGTTATATAAAAGCCGGAGAAACCATCGAAGTAACAGATGATGACAGCTTTTTCGGCACAAAAAGGGGCATCAATATCCCGATTACATATAACGGAAAAATCATTGCGGTTATCGGAATCAGCGGAGCCGTTGAGGAAGTGAGAAAGTATGCCTATCTGGCACAGAAAATCACGGATATTTTGCTTAAAGAGCGGGAACTGGAATCGCTTGGAGCGCAGAAGAAAAAACGTTTGAATTATGTAATCCGCTGTTTAATAAACCGGGAAAATATGAATACAGCCTATTTGTCGGATACGCTTAAAGAAAACGGCTTATCAGAGGATACGCTGTGCCGGGTGGTAATTGTACGCCTGAATGTGCGCTATAATCCGAATAATCTGTTTATGATACAGTCGGTGATTACACAGGCATTTGCACAGATGAACTGCAGCTTTTACAGATACAATTATCCCAATGAGTATATTTTAATTATTGAAAAGGAACGGCTGGAGAAAAACAGGCATATTTTAAAAAGACTGGCAGATACATATGAAAAGGTATTGTGTATCGGTGTCGGCAGTGTCAGCACGGTCATGGCAGGAGCGGCATCGTATGACTGACCGGCTACAATCCGCGTAAATTTACCGATGCCGTCGTCTTATACAGTGCTGTGCGGCTGGAAGATATCCCGGAATCATAAAAACGATGGACAAGTAATTAAGAAAATTTCTCAAAAAGTTCTTGACTTCTAATGAACGTTAGCATATACTAACGAAAGTAGGAAAGAACTATCAAAAGTTATTTATGATACACAAGAAAGGAGCTGCAATGATGCCGTTATCAATGGTTAAAGCGGGGGAAACAAATATTATCAGAAAGATTGGCGGAAAGGAAGAAGTCCGCAAGTTTTTGGAAAATCTTGGATTTGTGACCGGTGGGGAAGTTACTGTAGTATCTGAGATAAATGGCAATATGATAGTCAATGTAAAAGATTCCAGAGTTGCAATCGGTAAGGACATGGCGAACAAAATTATGGTTTAGTCATGCTTATATAGAAAACATTTCATGAGGAAAGAAGGAACAGAGTTATGAAAACGCTGAAGGAAACAGCTTGCGGCCAGACGGTGAAGGTAAAAAGACTTCACGGTGAAGGCCCTGTAAAAAGACGGATTATGGATATGGGCATTACAAAAGGTGTCGATGTGTATGTACGCAAGGTTGCACCTTTAGGAGATCCTGTAGAAGTAACAGTAAGAGGATATGAGCTATCGTTAAGAAAAGCCGATGCGGAAATGATTGAAGTGGAAGCATAATTTTCTTGCGGGGTGATAGACAGAAATTTTTTTTTACATAGGGGTTAGAAAACGCTAACAAAAATAAGTTATATGAAAGGAAGCATTGAAATGTCGATTAAAATTGCACTTGCAGGTAACCCAAACTGCGGTAAGACGACACTGTTTAATGCACTGACCGGTTCGAATCAGTTTGTAGGTAACTGGCCTGGTGTTACAGTAGAGAAAAAAGAAGGAAAACTAAAGGGACACAGCGATGTAACCATCATGGATTTACCGGGTATTTACTCATTATCTCCATACACACTGGAAGAAGTTGTGGCAAGAAATTATCTGGTTGGGGAAAGACCGGATGCCATCTTAAATATCGTAGATGGTACGAATATTGAAAGAAACCTGTATCTTTCCACACAGTTAATGGAACTGGGAATCCCGGTCATCATGGCTGTCAACATGATGGATATTCTTGAAAAGAACGGGGATAAGATTCATTTAGATAAGCTTTCAGAAAAGCTTGGCTGCCCGGTTGTAGCAATTTCAGCGTTAAAGGGAACAGGCATTAAGGAAGCAGCAGACAAAGCTGTTGATTTAGCAAAGAAAGCAGCAACTGTAACAATTGCACATTCATTTGCAGACAGCGTAGAAGCAGTGATTTCAGCAGTGGAAGCAAAAATCGGAAGCGATGTGGCAGACGAACAGAAGCGTTTCTTTGCCATTAAGTTAATCGAAAAAGATGATAAGATTAAAGATATGATGAAGTCCGTACCGGATGTATCCGCAGAGGTACAGAAGTTAGAGGATGAATTTGATGATGATACGGAAAGTATCATTACCAATGAAAGATACCAGTACATTTCATCCATCATTCATGACTGCTGTACAAAGAGCAAGAAATCAGAAGGCGGCTCTGTATCCGATAAGATTGATAAGGTTGTAACAAACAGATGGGCAGCCCTTCCAATC
>OJOV01002121.1_pt1 | contig 13293 bp, 10 predicted proteins | sample 1598281 | NCBI WGS metagenome assembly OJOV01 (sample SAMN03922469, study PRJEB24848) | human gut metagenome | isolation source: stool sample | host: Homo sapiens | place: Germany | collected 2010-11
CTTGCCCTCTCCGTCACCTTCGGTGACACTGCCCGGGTTGCGGCTCCCAGCGTCTGCTTCGCTATCGCTTGCATCCTGCTGGCCGCTGCCCCAACAGCTCCTCCCTGTTTCCGCCACTGGCGGCGGTCGTCGCTGTTGCTCCCAAAGGGAGAGGCTTTGCGCCCTGCTTTCTTATTTATACCTCTATCAGCTCTCCCAGCTCCAGCGAATAGATCCCTTTATATGTCACCCGCCGGGGGGCGAAGCGCTTCTCGATGGCCCTGGCATAGAGCTCCAGCTGAGCGCGGTAGGCGCGGACGAAGTCGGCAGGAGTCTTGCGGCGGTCCGTCTTGTAGTCCAGAAGCTCGAGGTGGTCGGGGTAGACGAGGACGATGTCCGCGATGCCCTGCACCAGCACCCCGGCGTCGGCGGCAGAGCCGTCGGGCAGGGCGCGGCCCTGGGCGGCCATGACCTCGGCGGCGGGCAGCGACGTGATAAAAGCCAGCTCCCGCAGCACATCCTCTGCCCCGCAGATGCGGCGGAACGCCTCGCTGCGCACAAAGCGGAGTATCTTATAGACATCCAGCTTCCCGGCAATGGCGGGGGACGTGAGCTGCGCCGCCGCCTGACGCTCCCGCTCGGCGCGGACGGCATCCAGAACGGCGTCGTCCTCTGCGTCCCGCACAGCGGCCAGCGCCCCGAAGTCGGCGTGCTCGAGGAAGGCATGGAGAGCCGTACCCATCTCGGCGGCGGTGAGACCGTCCTTCGAGAGGAAGCCCGGGCGCTCGAGGGTGGTCTGCTCCGCAGCGTGGACGAGGCTGGTCACGCTGACCTTGGCCGGGATGTCCGCCAGTGCTGCCGCCGGATACCGCCAGCCGAAGCCCTGCCGCAGCGTCTCCACAAGGGCCGGGTCGGCCTCGGGCCGGGGCGGCTCTTCCGCCTCGGCGGGAGCCTCTTCGGGCGGGAGGACATCAGCCTGCACTGTGAGGGCGATGGTGCTTCTGGTGTCCGCAAAGGGCAGCTCGAGGTTCCCGGCCAGACGGCGGAGAGGCCCGCCGTTGGGGTGGACGAGGAGCGCCGCCCGCAGCCAGTCGGCGAAGCTGCCCGCCTGAGCGTTCAGGGTCTCCCCCGCCCCGGCGGCGAGGAAGGCGGCGGCTTTGGCGAAGGGGTTGGACGTCCGGCCAATGCCCAGCGGGACCGTCAAGATCAGCTTATCCTGCGCCCGGGTGAGGGCCACATACAAAAGCCGCATCTGCTCGCTCCGCATCTCGGCGGCATGGACCGTGGAGAGGGCGGTGTAGGCCGCCGTCTTATAGGCCCCCTCGCCGCCCTCGGGACGAAGGCGGAGGCCCGCGCCCCAGACGCGGTGGAGCAGGACGGGCTGGCGGGTGTCGGCAGCGTTGAACTGCCGGGCCGTGTCGGCCACGAACACCACCGGGAACTGCAAGCCCTTGGAGCGGTGGATGGTCATGATGGTGACGCAGCCGGGCCGCGCCCCGCCGGGGGCAGTCTCCTGCCCGGTGGAGCCCGCCAGCGTGGCCGCGTCGATGGCACGGACGAGGGCCGAGATGCCGCCCGCGCCCGCCCCGGCGCAGAAGGAGGCGAAACGCCGCGCGTCCTCCCGGCGGCGCTGGCCGTTCTCCATGGCACCGAGGGCGGCGAGGTAGCCGGTGGAAACAAAAATTTCTTCCAGCAGTTCCTCCACCGGCACGCTCCGGGCCATCCGGCGCAGGGCCGTCAGACGCCGGTAGAATGCCTGCACCCGGCGGGTGAAATCATCCTCCGCCCCGCTCTGGACGGCCTGTAACACTGCGCCGTAGAGGCTGATGCGGGTGTGCTTATCGGGTGTCTGCGCCCCGGCCCGGAGACGGACGAGGTCGTCGTCCGTAAAGCCGAACATCGGCCCCAGCATGGCGGCAGCGAGATAGATGTCCTGCGCGGGGTTGTCGATGACCCGCAGCAGGGCGATGAGGGGGCGGATGTGGGGCGCGTCCAGCAGGTTCTCCCGGGCGTCGGCGTAGACCGGGATGCCCCGGGCCGTCAGGGCCTCGGCGTAGGCCGGGAAGTCGCCTCTCGCCGCCAGCAGGACACAGCAGTCCTCGTACTGCACCGGGCGGGTGGTGCCGCCGTCCCGCACCGGCTCGCCGGAAGCCACCATCGCCTCGATGCGGTCGGCGATATATTTTGCGTCCGTCTCGGCGGCATCGTCGGGCAGGAAGTGGGCCTCCACACTGCCCTCGTACGCGCCGGGTGCGCCGCAGACGAGGCGCTGTCCGTCGCCGTAGGCCGTGTCGCCCAGAGCGGGCGTCATGAGCTGTTCGAAGATAAAGTTGATGCCCGCCACCACCTGCGGGGCAGAGCGGAAGTTGGCGTCCAGCGCCAGCATGGCGTTCTCGCCGGGCCTGCCGTCTTCGGGCCGGGGGCGGGCCTCGCCGCCGGACAGGAGGGGCCAGCTCTCCAGCTTTTCCCGGAAGATACTGGGGTCCGCCTGACGGAAGCGGTAGATGCTCTGCTTTAAGTCGCCCACGAGGAAGAGATCATCCCCTGCCGGGCTGGCCAGACAGCGGTAAAGGGCGTCCTGCAGGGCGTTCGTGTCCTGATACTCATCCACCATGACGGCGGCGTAGCCCTGCCGGATGCCCTGACACAGCTCGGTGGGCTGGCCGTCGGCGTCCCGCAGGAGCCGCAGGGCCAGATGCTCGAAGTCGCTGAATTCCAGCAGCCGCCGCTCCCGCTTCCGGGCCGCAAAGCGGGCGTCGAAGTCCCGCACGGCGGCAAAGAGGGCGCGGAGGCAGGGTTCGGCAGCACGGCGGTCAAGCTCGGCTTCATCGAGGCTGCAACTGATGAGGTCTTCGATTTTCTCAAAGAGCTTCGCGGCCTCGTCGGCCCGGGTCTTGACGGCGTCCTTGTGCTCACCGGTGAGCCGCTTTTTCATATTTTTGAGGCCGGGGGCCTGTTCCATGCCGAGGACGTAGGGCGTCAGCCTGTCGTAGAGGGGCGTCCATTCCCCTGCCCCGGCCAGACGCTCCACCTCGCCCAGCAGGGCGGCGGAGTTTTCCAGCCGCTCGAGGGGTTCGGCGAACTTCTCGTTCACTGCCGCCACGGCCTTTTCCTTGGCGGCAGGGGTCTTCTTGCTGGCCTCGGCGTCGGCCTGCGCGGTCACGAAATCCTCTTTACAGTCGTTCAGCGCGGCGCAGAGCAGCTCCTTCGCAGCCCGGGCAGAGCGGGCGGCCTCCTGCATCAGAATATCATGCCAGCAGGTGCGGGCAAAGCCGTTCTCGTCCTGCCACGGGGCCAGCATCTCGTCCAGCTTTTTATCGTAGTCCGGCAGGGCGCGGAGGAAGTCGTAGACCTGCAAAACCGCCTCCCCCGCCGCCTTGTCGGTGCGGCCCTTGCCGTAGAGGTCGGCGAAGGCGCAGAAGTCCGCATCCTGATAGGCCGCTTCCAGCGTCTCGGAGAGGGCCGCGTTCCGCAGCATCTCCACGCTGCCGGGGTCGGCAGGGGTGAAGTCCGGCGGGATGTCCAGCGCCTGAAAGTGCTTGTGGAGCAGGTCGAGGCAGAAGGCGTCGATGGTGCAGATGGGGGCTCTCTGCAGCAGCATCCGCTGGCGGCGGAGGGCCGTGTTGCCCGGCTCTGCCTGACTGCGGCGGAGCAGCGCCTGCCCGATGCGGGCGCGGAGCTCTGCGGCGGCGGCGTTGGTGAAGGTGACGATGAGGAGCCGGTCGGCGTCCACGGGATGTTCCGGGTCGGTGATGAGCCGGACGGCCCGCTCCGTCAGCACGGCGGTCTTGCCGCTGCCGGCGGCGGCGCTCACCAGCAGCGCACCGCCCCGGTCGTCGATGGCGGCACGCTGGGCCGGGGTCCATTTTGTCTCGCTCACTGGTCTTCCTCCTTCTTTTTATCTGAATTTTCTGGCGGTTCAAACGGCTTTGCAGGGGCGTCCAGCGCCCGCTCTCCGATGCCGTCCTCATGGCAGCAGATGAAGCCGTAGTCGCACCACCGGCAGGGGCTGCGGCCCGTGACCAGCGGCTCGGCGGCGATGCAGCCGCTGTAGAGCTGTTCGCCCATCTGGGTCACAAGGTCGTCCAGATGGAGCTGGATGCGGGAGAGTTTGGCCTTGTCGGCACGTTTCTCTTTCTGGTAGGGGCTGGGTACACCGCCCCGGAAGCTGAAGGGCAGATACCGCCCCGTCTCCTCGGCGTCCATGGCGTCGAAGACCTTCTGCTCGTCCCGGACGAGGCCGTCCAGCTTGTATTCCATGCTCCGGGCGGCCTTGCCCCGGGTGGTCGTCTCGGGGGCCGGGTCGGCCAGCAGATACAGCACGCCCGCAGGCTCTGCCCCGGTGAATCGTCCGTCGGCGTTCCGGGTCAGGCTGAACAGGTAGAGCAGCATCTGACAGTCGAGGCCGCAGTAGACTTCCCGCAGGTCGAGCTTTTTCGTGCCGGTCTTATAGTCCACCACCCGCACCCAGCGGGTGCCGTCGTCCTCGATCCACTCGTCGGCGCGGTCCACAGTACCGATGAGCTGCACCGTCCGGCCATCGGAGAGGCGGTAGGTCTGGCCCCGCACGGCGTCCTCGCCGGGGCCGATCTTCAGCTCACAGGCCACCGGTTTGAAGCTGGACTGGCGCTGCTCGTCCCGCAGGTAGCAAAGCAGGCCCGTCATGCTCTTTTTGAGGCGGGAGAGCAGATAGGCGAAGCGGGCCGTGTCCTCGGGGAGGTAGCGCTTTGCGTACTCATCCACGAGAAGCCCGGCCAGCGCCGCCATGGCCTCGTCATCGAGGTCGAGGAAGGGTCTCAGTCCTGCGCAGGGGTTGTCAGGGCCGGGGTGGGGGTCGAGGGCCATCTGGAGCACCCAGTGCATGAGGGTGCCGCTCTGGTCGGCGGAGAGCTCCGCCCGCTTCCGGGGGCGCAGACCCAGCACGTACTGCAGAAAATAGCCGTACCGGCAGGTGTAGTATTTTTCGAGCTGACTGGGCGAGATGCGGAGCCGCCGGCCCAGCAGCGTTTCCAGCGCCTCGAGGTCGCTGACCTGACGGGGGCTGCGGCCCGCCATCCGGCGCAGGAGGGCGAGGCCCTCGGGTTCTGCCCCGCCGGGGGCATGAAGGGCCTCGGTGAGGCTGGCGCGTTCGATCTCCGTCAGGGGCCAGCCGCCGCCCAGCACGTCGAGGCCGTCGGCGGCAGTGGCGGCAAGGTCGGTCAGGTCCAGCTCCGGCGCACCCGGTCTCAGCACGTCCACGATGGGCTCGAGGGCGGCGCAGAGGGTCTGGCCCTGCCCCTTCGGCCAGCTGAGCCAGAGCCCCTTTGCCGGGGCGGTGAGGGCCTTATAAAAGCAGACCTGCTCGCGGACCACCCGGTTCTCGAAGCAGTCCGGAAGCTCGATCTCCTGCGCCATCAGGGCGTCGCGGTCGGCGTGGGTCAGCAGGCCCGTCTCGCCGGGCGCGGCGGGGAATTCGCCCTCAGAGAGGCCCAGCACAAAGACATAGTCCGGTGCGTCAAGGCGCATCTTGCCTGCGCTGGCCAGCACCACGGCGTCCAGCGTCTGGGGGATGTGGCCGAGGTCGGACGAGCGCAGCAGCAGCCCGAACAGTTCTTCGTACTCGGGGATGGTGACGCTCTGGCCGCCCAGCAGGCTCGCCATCTCGTCCAGCAGGCCCATGACCACGTTCCACTCCCGGGCGGCTTCCTCGGCGGCGGGGATGCCCCGCTCGGCCCGGATGGCCTCCACCTGCGCGGCCTGAGCGTCCTCCGCGCCCAGCTCCTTCAGGCAGAAGTAAAGGGCGCGGCTCATCTGCTCGGCGTTGGCAGAGCGGAGCTTCGCGCGCAGGCCGTCGGCGGCGGTGACGAGAAGGGCGCGGGCCTTTTCGGCCCGGGCGAGGTTTTCTCTGTCCTCGTCGGTAGGCTCCACATCGCCGAAGCCCCGGGGGTTCTTCTCGAAGGGCGCGCGCCACGCCGCCGCATTCGGCGACCAGGTGTAGGCGTAGTTCTCAAGGGCGCAGACCTCTTCCTCGGTGAGGGCGCAGAGGCCGGTCTTGGCCAGGGTGGTGAGCTGTTCCGTCAGCTCTGCACCCCGGGCAATGGCCAGCAGACACCGCACCGCCGTGGCCGGGGCGCTGAACTCGGGCGTCGTCGGCTCGTCGCAGTAGAGGGGGATGTCCGCCATCCGGAACTCGTACTTCACGGCGGCGCGGTATTTCGAGATGTCGCGGCAGACCACCGCCACCTTCCCGCAGCGGACGCCCTGCCGCATGAGGCGGCGGATGGCGGCAGCGGCGGCGCGGGCTTCTTCCTCCCGGCTGGGAGCGGCGAAAAGCTTTATCTCCGGGCAGGCCGTGGGCGGGTCACACCGGCCCGCGGCCAGCAGCTGAGCCGCTGCGGCAAGGCCGGGGGCGTCGGCGTGGCGCACGTCCCGGCGCAGCAGTTCCGGCACAGCCACCGCAGTGCCGTTCCGGCGGGCCAGCTGGCGCAGCTGCGCCGCCACCTGCTTCGCGCCGGAGAAAAGGCTCATGTCCCCCGGCACGAGGGGGGTGCCGTCGTCGCAGAGGGCCACCGTCACGGTGGGCAGCGAGGCCAGCAGAGCGCCCATCAGCCGCTTTTTCGGGGCGTTGAAGGTGTCGAACTCGTCGATAAAGACGGCCCTGTCCCGCAGGAACTCCGGCAGTTCGCCCCGGGCCAGTGCGGCCTCGAGGCGGGATGCAGCCAGCTCCAGCCGGTCGGAGGGGTCCATGCCTGTCCCGGCCAGCAGGGTCTCGTAGCCCTGAAAGATGAGGGCCAGTTCGCTGAGTTTGGCGCTGTCGGTGCCGCAGTCCTGCGCCAGCTCATAGAGCTGCCGGCCCGAGAGACCCGCGCTCTTGAGCTCGTCGATGGTCTCGGCGGCCATCTGGCAGAAGGCGGCCGAGCGGCGGTGGCGGTAGTAGTAATGGACGTTGTCCTGCAGTTCCTCGAGGGCGCGGCGCACCAGCACGGCACGGCCCGCGTCGCTGAGGGTCTGGACGGCAGAGCCGCCCTCCGCCGACAGGATATGCTCGGCGAGGCTGGTGAAGGAAAAGCTCTCCACCAGTCCACTCAGCGCGTCGCCCATCTCCCGGTGGATGCGGCCCTCGGTGGACGAGGTGAACTGCTCCGGCACCAGCAGGATGCTCTTCTCCCCCGCCTCGGCCCGCGCCCGGATGCGCTGGTACAGCAGGGTGGTCTTTCCGCTGCCGGAGCCGCCTAAAAGTAGTTTTAACATGGTGAATCTCTCCGTTGGGTCAGTTTTCTATCGTGGGCGGCTTGCCCTCATTTTTCTATCATTGTACCACAAAATTGCAGCGACATCTATTCTGTGGTACAATGAAGAAAAAATCATCTCAGAAAGAGGACACCTGCATGAAAATTTTAGCAGTAGATTACGGCGACAGCCGCACCGGCCTCGCCACCTGCGACCGCACCGAGTTCCTGACCTCCCCCATCACCCCTCAGATCACCGTCAAGGCCCGGGACAAAGTCGCCGCCAGGGTCTGCGAGGTGGCAAAGGAGATCGAAGCCGAGCTCATCGTCATCGGCCTGCCGCTGAACATGGACGGCACCGAGGGCGAGCGCGCCCGCAAGAGCCGCAAGCTGGCCAAAACCGTTGAGATCTGGAGCGGCCTGCCCGTCCGGATGTGGGACGAGCGCCAGACCACCTGCGCCGCTGCCGACCTCCTCGACGAGAGCGGCACCTTCGGCGCAAAGCGGAAAAGCATCCTCGACTCGGTAAGTGCGACGGTCATCCTGGACGACTACCTCGCATGGCGGAAGGAGCATCCGGGGGAGGTCTGAACGCCCCCGCCGCCCCTGTGGCAAAGTTTCTTTGCGAAGTCCGGACAGTTTGTTGCAAAGTCCACAGAAAATCGTCGTTTTCCGGTTTGTTTTCACAATTTTCCTGAGCCGAATTTGTATAGTTTTCCAGCTTGACAGCACCGGCTCTTCTCCGATAAAATGAGGGTAGAAGAACCCCCTGACCAGATGGCCGGAGAGGACGCTTCTTCATGAGAAAAAACAACTGGACTCACCAAAACAAAAACGATTGGAGGCGACCCACATGACAAAACTGAGAAAGCTGACTGCCCTGCTTCTGGCCGGTGCATTGACCCTTCTGCTCCTGACCGCCTGCAGCGGTGGCGGCGGCTCTTCCGGCCCGAAGGCCCAAGCCGAAGCCGAAGCCAATGTGATGGAGGCCATCAACAACGACCGCGCCAACAGCCGCGCCGCGCCCCTGAGCAATGACCCTGATATGCAGCGTATCGCCAAAAAAACGCTTGCCAAAGCCGATCTGGACGCCAATCTGAACGGCAGCATTGGAAAATATAAGTTCTACCACGACGTAAAGTACGATAGAGAAACTTCGACCCTGACCCTCATCGCCCAATACGATTATCAGAACACCAAGCTGGATGATCTCATCGGTTGCATCACCGAGGGCAATAAGTCTTCTAACCTGAATTTCAATCATTCCAGTAAATGGACCAAGGTAGGCGTAGCAGCCAAGATCCATAATGGGAAGACCTACATCGCCATCACTCTGCAGGTAAAGACGACCTGACCTGTCCCTTTTTCCCCATAAACGCAGATCACCCGCCAGTTGGCGGGTGATTTTTTTGCAGCTGTCCCACCGCCCGGAGGGCGGAAAACCAGCTTCTTATTCGTATTTCGTAATGGTCACGCTGTTGATAGTGACAGCCTCCGTCGGGTGCTGAGTTTCGTCCACGCCGGTCTGGGCGATGGTGTCCACCACTTCCATCCCTTCGTACACCTGCCCGAAGACGGTGTCGGTGTAGTCAAGATAGGGTGCGCCGCCCGCTGTCTGGTAGGCGCTCACCACGTCGGCCCGCCAGCCGGCGGCGTTCATCTGGTCGATGAGCTCCTGCGTCACCGAACTGCTGCCCGGCAGGGTCTCCATGACATAGAAGACGCTGGCGCAGTCGCCGGAGGCGTCCGCTGCCGCACAGAGTGCGCCGGAATAGTGGTGGAGCTTATCGGTGGTCTCGGCGGAGAAACGGTTCCCGTTCCAGATGGTGGTGCCTCTGCCGTCCGCGCCCTGCCCAGCCTCCACCACGAAGTCCTTCTCCGCCCGGGTGACGGTCAGGCCGTTGTAAAAGCCCTGCTGAGCCAATGTCGTGAAATTCTGCACGGCCTGTGGGGCCTCGGTGGAAAAGAGCACTGCTTTGAACACGCCTGCCGAGGTATCGAACACCGCGATGGTGTCCCCCGCCGCCGGGTGGGTGAACTGCAGCTCTGCCGACTCCACAGCCGGGCGGCTGACCGTCTGCACCGTGTCGGCCTTCCCGCCCTGGATGCTGGAGAGGATATTGTCCGCACTGCACCCGGCCAGAACTGCCGTCAGGGCCAGTGCCGCCATTATTTTTTTCAAGGCTCTCATGATCGGGCCTCCCTGTCCATATATTATAGCAAAGATGGCTTTTCAAAAGCTATCGCTATAGTATATCACATTCCGGCCCGGGAAGCGAGAGGGAAAAGCGTGAAAATTTGTTATTGGATTTCTATGCGAAAAACATCTTGACGAGCGGGCAAAAAAACGCTACACTATAGGCGTACCCGGAACCCACAGCTCAGAAGGAGCAGAGCGGGCAGGGTGTGACAGTTATCCCATTTTTTAGATATTTGACAGGAGAACGTGACTTATGGCAGAAGATATGAACAAGTCCGCCGCTGAGACCGAAGAGGAATATCAGCCCGACCTGATGACCCTCGAGGACGAGGATGGCAATGAGGTCACGTTTGAAGTGATCGACGCTCTGGACCATAAGGGCGTGCATTATCTGGCCGTTGTCGAATACGCCGAGAATGAGGAAGACCTGGACGAGGACGCCCAGCTGGTCATTCTGAGCGTCGGCGAGGACGACGAGGGCGAGTATCTCGACGTGGTCGAGGACGATGAGACCCTGCTGGAAGTCAGCAAGCTGTTCGAGAAGCGTCTGAGCGACCAGTTCGAGATCGAGTGATCTTTCAGCAAAGACTTCCTGCCCGGCGCGATTTGTTGCGGTTTATATGATCCTACTAATCATCCAACGGGAGCTTGGAGTTCGTCGGTGGATTGCAGACCTCCCCGTCATGGGTCGACCATGAAGGCTCGATGAGGAAGCGCGAAACCGGAGACAGAGCACCCACCTGTCCGAAAGGGTAGGTTTGATTGCCGCAGACGACCGGGCGGGATTCTTTATAGGTTTTCAAAAAGGCTCTCGTGCCGTATTTCCTGCCGGCATGAGAGCCTTTTTCTTTTGTCTCTATTCCCCGGTCTCGTCCGTGAACAGGCCCGGGATGCCGCAGACAGCGGCCACACCCACCAGCGTGAACACGATGCGTGACCAGATGGACGCGCTGCCGCCCAGCAGCCAGCCGACGAAGTCGAACTGGAACAGGCCCACAAGACCCCAGTTGATGCCGCCGACGATCATGAGGATGAGACAGATTTTATAAAAGGTCTGCACAAAAAGACCCTCCTTCCTTTGGGCAGTATGCCCGACGGGAAGGAGGGTTATGCATTTTATAGGGTCAGCGCTGCTCGAAAGCCTCTCCCTATGGGAGAGGTGGCATTGCGAAGCAATGACGGAGAGGGCAAGCCCGGCACGAAAGAGCCGCTGCGCAGCGATGGGCAGGCTCTTTGTCAGAGCGATGCTGTCGCTGTGCCTGTGCTTCCCCGCCAGCGGCCTTGCCCTCTCAGGCGCTTCGCGCCAGCTCTCCCAAAGGGAGAGCCTTTGGCATTTCGCAAAGCTTAATCTCTTCGCCAGAGGCTCCCCTACAAGGGGCAACAACGACGACCGCCGCCAGTGGCGGAAGCAGGGAGTCGTTGTTGGGGCAGCGGCCAGCAAGACGCAAGCGAAGCGCTGCGGATGCTGGGTGCCGCAACCCGGCCTTGGCGGGCGCAAGCCCGACTGAGAGGTTGTACGAAGGCGAGGCTTCATCTCTTCCGCAGTATCTGCACCTCCGCCCCTCCCCTGACGGGCTGGGCGGTATAGACCTGCGGCCAGCGGGCGCGGAGGGCGTCGGCGGCGGCTTTGGCTTCGGCTTCGGTGCGGAACACGCCGAAGACCGCCGCGCCGCTGCCGGTCATGAGGGCGGTGACGGCTCCGTTCTCCCGGAGGGCGGCCTTGATGGCCTCGTTGTCCTTGGCCCCGCTGCACTCCTCGAGGGCGTTTCCGGCAGCGGCACAGACAGCGTCCAGGTCGCCCGCCCGGATGGCGGCTTCCTGAGCGGCGCAGTCGGGGTGGACGCTGCTGCCGACTTTGTCGTAGGCCGCGAAAGCCTCCGGCGTCGAGATGCCATAGCCGGGCATCACCACCGTGAACCAGCACTCGGGCAGGGGCGGCAGTGCCTTGATAAGGTCGCCGAGGCCCTGCACCCGGCAGGTGCCGCCCATAAGGGCGAAGGGTACGTCGGCGCCGATACTGACACCCAGAGCGCAGAGCTCGCTCATGGACAGGCGGGCGCCGTACAGCTCGTTCAGACCCACCAGAACAGCCGCAGCGTCGGCGCTGCCGCCAGCCATACCGGCCCGGACGGGAACGCTCTTATAGATGGTGATGTCTGCACCCGCCAGCAGGCCCGTATAGTGGAAGAAGGCCAGCGCCGCTTTGATGGCGGTGTTGCCCGGGCCGGGCTTGACATTGCTGCCGGGCAGGGCCAGATCGAGGTAGGGACTGCGGCGGATGACCACCCGCTCGTAGAGCGAGATGGCCTGCATGGTCATATCCAGCGCATGGTAGCCGCCGGGCAGGATGCCCACCACGTCCAGTGCCAGATTCAGCTTGGCCGGGGCCAGGACCGTCACACGATCGCGCATGGTTTTTTCCTCCTCACTTGCAGTTCTCGTTCAAAAACTCCCGGATGCGGCGGATGGCCTCCATCAGATGCTCCACGCTGTAGGCGTAGGATACGCGGGCGTAGCCCTCGCCGGACGCGCCAAAGGCGTTGCCCGGGATGATGGCGACATGCTTCTGCTCCAGAAGCTTTGTGCAGAACTCCTCGCTGCTCATGCCGCTGGACTTGATGCAGGGGAAAGCATAGAACGCGCCCCGCGGCTCAAAACAGCTCAGGCCCATATCGTTGAAGCTCTTCACCACGAGGCGGCGGCGCATATTGTACTCGTTGCGCATCCGCTCGATCTCGCCGTCGCAGTCCTTGAGGGCCGTGATGGCGGCGTACTGGCTGGTGGTGGGGGCGCTCATGATAGCGCTCTGGTGGATCTTGGTCATGATCTTGATGATGGGCGCGGGGCCGCAGGCATAGCCCAGCCGCCAGCCCGTCATGGCGTAGGTCTTGGAGAATCCGTTGACCACCACCGTCCGCTCGGCCATGCCGGGCAGCGTGGCGATGGAAACGTGGTTCTGCAGGCCGTAGTTCAGCTCGGCGTAGATCTCATCCGACAGCACCATGATGTTGGTGCCGCGCAGGACTTCCGCGATGGTCTCGAGGTCTTCCCGCTCCATCACCGCGCCGGTAGGGTTGTTGGGGAAGGGCATGATGAGGAGCTTGGTCTTCGGGGTGATCGCGGCTTTCAGGGCGTCGGCCCGGAGGCGGAACTCATCCTCCTGACGGCAGGCCACATGGACCGGCACGCCGCCGGACAGGGTGGTGATGGGCTCGTAGCAGACGAAGCACGGCTCCGGGATGATGACCTCATCGCCGGGCTGCACCAGGGTGCGGATGCACATGTCGATGGCCTCGCTGCCGCCGACGGTGACGAGGACTTCCTTTGCCGGGTCGTATTTCAGGCCCATCCGGCGGTCGAGGTAGCGGGCGATCTCGGCCCGCAGCTCTTTCAGGCCCGCGTTGGAAGTATAGCGGGTGCGGCCATGCTCGAGGCTTTCGATGCCCGCCTCACGGACGGCCCAGGGGGTCTTGAAGTCGGGCTCGCCGACGCCGAGGCTGATGCACTCGGGCATCTCGGCGGCGAGGTCGAAGAATTTGCGGATGCCGGAGGGACGCATGGCCGCAGCGGCAGGCGCGATCAGTTTATCGTAATCCATCACAGCACGGTGCACTCTCTTTCATCGATTTCTTCGTCCTGATACAGACGGCCCTCTTTTTTGTAGGTGCGGAGCACGAAATGGGTGGCCGTGGACAGCACGTCGTCCAGCGGCGACAGCCGCTTTGCCACAAAGAGGGCGATCTCCTGGAAGGTCTGGCCCTTGATGACCAGCTGCAGGTCGTAGCCGCCGCTCATCAGCAGTACGCTCTCCACCTCGTCGAAGGAGGCGATGGTGGCGGCAATTTCGTCAAAGCCGCGGCTCTTCTTGGGGCTGACGTTCAGCTCGATGACGGCTTCCACCCGGTT
>OJOV01002127.1_pt1 | contig 13268 bp, 10 predicted proteins | sample 1598281 | NCBI WGS metagenome assembly OJOV01 (sample SAMN03922469, study PRJEB24848) | human gut metagenome | isolation source: stool sample | host: Homo sapiens | place: Germany | collected 2010-11
CGCAAACCATTTGCAGGGGCCGATGCTCGCAGCGGCCAGCATAACGGGCTTTGCCGGAATATCTCATTTTACCCTAAGGCGGCGGGCGCACAATGTGCGCCCCTACGGATTATTCTCCGTAAAACCTGAAATTCCCGTTGTCCTTACTCTTTTTTCATCTCTTTATACTCAAAAAACTCAAACCCGCTCTTTTTGTACACATGCACAGCGCGGGCGTTTTCTTCTTCCACTTCCAGCCGCAGCAGAGCATCCGGGTATTTCTTCGTTATGTAATCAATAAACTGGCTGCCAATGCCAAGGCCGCGGTATTCCGCCTTGATATAAATATCCTCCAGCCAGATGCACTGCCTGCCGTACTCGGTCGAAAAGCTCTTGGCCGCCATGCCATAGCCCTGCACAGCGCCGTCCTGCTCAAACATATAACCCTCTACATACGGGTTATCGCTGATACAGCCCTCAATGTCCCGCGCAAAGATTTCATCCGAGCCATTGCTCAGCACGGCGGGTGAATTGTAGAACACCCGCATCATCTCCATCACGCTGTCGATTCCGACATTGATCTTCTCAATGTACGGCATGAACTTCCAGGAGGGCATGCTAGGCATGCCGTTGACGGACAAGCCGTGGGGCTTCGCCGTGATCATCGGAATCTCGCTGGTCGTTTCGGCCATTGTCACCTGGTTCCTGACGCGTTCGCGCATGTTCAAGTAGAATCGCGTAGAATCGCGCGTATGCTACGTCTGTCACGTCTGTCACGAAATATCGCGGCGCTGGTATGCGCCGCTTCGACCGTATTGGGCACGAGCGCGTGCGGCACTTCCATTTCCGTAGTGACCAATGGTCTCGCGCAGGGGCCGACCATTGCGATTGGCGTGGCCGCGGACCAGCCTGGTTTGGGTTTTCTGCATGGGGGAGAGTATTCGGGTTTCGATATTTCCGTGGCGCAATATGTGGCGAACACGCTGGGATTCGCGAAAAAACAGATCGTGTTCAAACAGGTGCTGCCGTCGACGCGCGTTTCGTCACTTGAAGACGGCACCGTGGACATGGTGGTCGATGCTTTCGCCGCTGATGACGTTCAGGATGGTGAGGTTGAGCTTGCAGGACCGTATCTGACTGTGCATGCGGCATTGTTGGTACGTTCCGACAGTGCGGGAACCATCACCGGAACCGATGATCTTGCCGGAAGGACGGTATGCGTGGCCAAAGGAGGAATACCCTCCTACAGCGTGCGAAATCTTGCGGAAGATGTGACCGTGAGCGAACGTGACACGTATCCGCAATGCGAAACGGCATTGATGATCGGGCAGGCGGACGCCATCGCGGCAGATGACGCCATAGCGGCGGGCCTCGCATCCAACAGGGGAGGCGGATATCTCAAGGTCGTAGGCGAAACGTTCGGCGAACGTTCGTACGCGATCGCGGTCAAATCCGGCCAATCCACGCTGGCCAAACAGATCGACGCCGCATTGCAGTCCATGATGGACGACGGCTCGTGGAAGCAGGCCATAGACAAGATGAAACAGTCGATCGGCTACGTTCCCGACATGTCGCTCAACCCTCCCGCGATAACGCTCTCGGCAGCGTCGGAAGGCTGACGGCCCCCGCCTTGCGTGACGCTTTGCAAAACGCTTCTTGCATAATGATTGACGCCTTGCGAAGTGTCCAGTTGCGCGGCTAGTTTCATGCATTATGAGTGACATTGAGAAAAGCGCGCAGACGCAGTCGAACGAACCAGCCGAACCGTCGTTCCGTTACAACGCGGATTTGGCTCAGGGCATTGAGGAAAAATGGCAGAAGATTTGGGATGACGAAGGCACCTTCTGGGCCGCCAACGTCAATGGCGATCTGAAGGACGGCAAGGGTCGCAACGCCGAAGGACGCCCGTCGTACTTCGCCATGGATATGTTCCCGTACCCGTCGGGCAAGGGCCTGCATGTGGGCCATCCGCTCGGCTACCTCGCCACCGATGTGGTCAGCCGCTACCACCGCATGAAGGGCGAGAACGTGCTGCACGCCATGGGCTACGACGCCTTCGGCCTGCCGGCCGAGCAGTATGCCGTGCAGACCGGCCAGCATCCGCGCATCACCACCGAACAGAACATCGCCAACATGCGCCGCCAGCTGCACCGCATGGGCCTGAGCTTCGACAACCGTCGTTCCTTCGCCACCATCGACCCCGGCTACGTGCGTTGGACCCAGTGGATCTTCTCCCGCATCTACGACGCCTGGTACGACAAGGACGCCACCAACCCGTCCGGCTCCAAGGGCTGCGCCCGCCCGATCAGCACGCTCGTCGAACAGTTCGAATCCGGCAAGCGCGCCATCCCGGGCTTCGAAGGCAAGGCCTGGGCCGACCTGAGCGAAGCCGAGCAGGCCGACGTGCTCAACGACTTCCGTCTGGCCTACATCTCCAAGTCCCCGGTCAACTGGTGCCCGGGCCTGGGCACGGTGCTCGCCAACGAGGAGGTCACCGCCGAAGGCAAGTCCGAACGCGGTAACTTCCCGGTGTTCCAGCGTGAGCTGCGCCAGTGGTCCATGCGCATCACCGCATACGGCCACCGTCTGATCGAAGATCTTGACGGCATCGACTGGCCGGAAAAGGTCAAGCTCATGCAGCGCAACTGGATCGGCGAATCCCACGGCGCTTCCGTGCATTTCGACGTCGAAACCCCGAACGGCGTCAAGGACATGGAGATCTACACCACCCGTCCCGATACCCTGTTCGGCACCACGTTCGCCGTGGTCTCCCCGGAGCATCATCTGCTCGAGGATGTTCCCGCCGAATGGCCGTCCGAGACTCCGGAAGACTGGAAGGGCGGCTACGCCACTCCGGTCGAGGCTGTGAAGGCCTACCGTATGGCCGCGGAATCCAAGACCGCCAAGGACCGTGTGGACGAGGCGGGCGAGAAGACCGGCCTGTTCACCGGCCTGTACGCCATCAACCCGATCACCGGAGCCAAGCTGCCGCTGTTCACCGCAGACTATGTGCTTATGGATTACGGCACCGGCGCCATCATGGCCGTGCCGGGTGGCGACCAGCGTGATTACGATTTCGCGGTCAAGTTCGGTCTGCCGGTCACCTACACCGTGCAGCCGCTGCCGGAATCCGGCGACGATCTGGCCAACTATGAGGGCAAGGCTCCGTTCGTCTCCCACGACGGCATCGTCATCAACTCCGCTGTGGACGCCACCCGTGCCAAGGGCGACGCGTTGAGCCTCAATGGACTGCGCGTGGACGAAGCCATCGACAAGGTGAACGCATGGCTGGAAGAAGCTGGTGTCGGCAAGGGCACGGTCAGCTACCGTCTGCGCGACTGGCTGTTCAGCCGCCAGCGTTACTGGGGCGAGCCGTTCCCGATCGTCTACGGCGAAGATGGCACCCCGCATCTGTTGCCGGACGACCAGCTGCCGATCAACCTGCCGGACGTGCCGGACTACAGCCCGAAGACTTTCGATCCGGAAGACGCCGAATCCAATCCTGAAGCGCCGCTGAGCCGCAACGAGGATTGGGTGAAGGTCGAACTCGACTTGGGCGACGGCAAGAAGACCTACTACCGCGACACCAACACCATGCCGAACTGGGCCGGCTCCTGCTGGTACTACATGCGTTACATCGACCCGACCGACACCAAGCACATGGTGGAGAAGGACGAGTTCGACTACTGGATGGGCCCGAACCACAACAAGTACTCGGGTGATGAAGGCGGTGTGGACCTGTACATCGGCGGCGTCGAACACGCTGTGCTCCACCTGCTCTACTCCCGCTTCTGGCACAAGGTGCTCTTCGACCTCGGCTACGTGGACTCGGCCGAACCGTTCCACAAGCTGTTCAACCAGGGCATGATCCAGGCCTACGCCTACACCGACGACCGCGGCCAGTACGTGCCGGCCGACGAGGTCGTGGAAGGCCCGGCCGACGCCTCCGGCGAGCCGACCTTCACCTGGAACGGCGAACATGCCAACCGCGAGTTCGGCAAGATGGGCAAGTCCCTCAAGAACATCGTGACCCCGGACTACATGTACGAGAACTACGGTGCCGACACCTTCCGCCTGTACGAAATGAGCATGGGCCCGCTGGACGAGTCTCGCCCGTGGAACACCCGCAACGTGGTCGGTGGCATGCGCTTCCTGCAGCGTCTGTGGCGCAATGTGGTCGATGAGACCACCGGCCAGGCCCATGTGACTGAGGACACGCCGGACGAAAAGACCCTGAAGCTGCTCAACAACACGATTGCCGAAGTGACCGCGGAAATGGAAGGCATGCGCCCGAACACCGCCATCGCCAAGCTCATCGTGCTCAACAACCACCTGACCGGTCTGAAGGCTGTGCCGCGTGCCGCCGTGGAGCCGCTGATCCTGATGCTCGCGCCGATTGCCCCGCACATCTGCGAGGAGATGTGGAGCAAGCTCGGTCACGCCGAATCCCTGTCCGCCGAGCCGTGGCCGGTGGCCGACGAACGCTACGTGGGCCACGACACCGTGACCGCCGTGGTGCAGATCAAGGGCAAGGTGCGCGCCAAGCTCGAAGTGCCGGTCGACATCGATCCGGCCGATCTCGAGAAGCAGGCGCTGGCCGCCGTCGCCGACCGTCTTGGCGGCAAGGAGCCGCGCAAGGTGATCGTCAAGGCCCCGAAGATCGTCTCCATCGTTCCCGCGGAGTGACTTGTTGCGAGCCAGCTCCCCTCTTTGAGGGGAGCTGGCTCGCGTAGCGAGACTGAGGGGAGCGTCAACCGCCCACCTCAATTGTGGATAACTTCATAAGCTAGAACCACATACCCCGTTTCAGCTGGACAAACGCCCATGAATCCATCAGCGTGGATGCATGGGCGTTTCTCATAACCATCGCGCAGACCATGCCGCCAACCGTTTGCGCGCATTCAGCAGGCAGAGCGCAGCCATGCCCCAACCGCGAGTGGAACGGCCCACGACGCCTCCGCCGCCTCCTGGCCATGCACGGATCCGTCCGGCTGGCCACCCGCCCCAAAGGGCGCAGAGCGGTCTGCGGCAGGCGACCCGTGACAAACGTGCGTTATCGGATCTGATTGGCGTACGTTCCGCCGATGCCGTCGGCGAATCAGCCAGACTCACCCGGGATCAGCCGCGATTGTCGTTCACCATTGGGCATGCCTTGGCCGTGATATTGCTGCTGATCGTCGCCCTTGGCATCAGCTTGGCATTGCTGGTCCAACAGTCGATGAATATGGCCATGCTGTCTCAACCGACCGCCATGCAGACCACGGGCGGCTCCGCTGGAGATCAGACGATGCCATCGCAGAACACCACGGACGAGAAACGCACGGATCCGCAGCAGTCGGAGCATTCCGATGCCACAGCGAACCCCGAATCGGATACCACGCAATCTCCGCACATGCAGACGGACGGCAGCGATGCCGGCGCTTCCACGCATGGTCTTATCAACCTCAACACGGCTACCGCTGAGGAATTGCAATCCATCAAAGGTATTGGGCCGGTTACCGCTCAGCGGATCATTGATCATCGCACGGCGATTGGCGGGTATACATCAGTCGATCAGCTGCTGGATGTCAAAGGCATCGGCTCCAAGACGTTGGAGACCATGCGAGGGCAGGTGACGGTCGGATGAGCAGGGATTGGATACTGCGCGAGCAGGGGAGCCGCGATTGGAGGATGCTGCCGATCGCCATAGTGATGTGGGCGGCGAGTCTGGGAGCACACGCATTATTCGCATGGAGGATGTCTGATGGACTCGGCACCGGTCGGGCAAAGGCTGATGCCGGAGCTGGCATTGACGTCACCATAATCGGCATGGAATGGCCTGTCACACGAATATTGCCTATAACAGTGGCGTCATGTGCTGCCGTGGCGGCGATGATTGTGGTGTCTTTCCGCCTGCGGATCCGGTGGACGGGAACATTAACCGTATGCGTTGCGGTGGCGTGCATCGGCAGTATGACGGCAATCGCGTCGGACACCATTGCCTGGCATGATCCTGCCTCCGCACAAGCTCGCCAATCCAGTTCATACCACGAAGTCATGGCCACGGTGACGACGCCCGTGATCGCTTCGGACCAACGCACATACGATTGTCAGACGGACATACGGCTGAGCGGCATCACTGTGGATGGTACGGATGTACGTTCCACGGTCGCTGTGCGTGTATACGCCGACGAATCGTATTGTGGGCAGTTGCGTCGAGGCGCGGTCTATCTGCTGACAGGCGTATTGCAGCAAGCGCGATATGGACGCATACCACTATGGCTGCTCTTGGAAGGAAAACAGCCGGTAGCACAGGTGCGGGCTCCGCCGTGGCATCTCGCCGCGATTGCGCATGTGCAGGAGGCGTTTTTCACCGTGACCGAACAATTGTCCGATCAGGGGCGTGTGTTGGTGCCGGGATTGACGATGGGTGTGCTTGGCCAGGATTATATCGGCGGCGAGACCGGTCCGATGCCGGTCAACAGCACGTATGCGCAAACGTTGGAGAATCAGTTCCGCCAGTCCGGCATCATGCACCTCATGGCCGTATCCGGTGGCCACTTTGTACTGGTGGCGGGATTGGTGCGCCGGTTATGCATGTGGATGCTGCTTGATCGGCGGCTGACGGCGTTGCTGGTCTCTGGAGTATATGTGCTGCTGGCATTGGCGATGTTCCCCAGTGATTCGGTCACCCGCGCGTTCATCATGGGATTGATAGGTGCGTTGACGTATGCGATGGGGCGGCGTACGCAAGCGTTGAGCGCCCTGTGCTGGACGGTAATCGGTGTATTGGCGGTGAATCCGGATATGTCGGCCAGCTACGGATTCGCCTTGTCTTCGGCCGCCGTACTGGGTATCGTGCTGTTTGCGGGGCGGCTGGCCGGTGCCTTTGAGCGAGCGATGCCGCACGGCATCGCCGAAATGATGGCGATGACCGTGGCCGCGCAGTTGTTCACCCTGCCGATTCAGGTGTTGATGGAACCGGAGTTGCCGTTGCTGTCCGTGCCGGCGAACCTGTTGGTGTCGCCGTTTGTGGGATTGGCCACGATGGCGGGATTGATGGCATTGGCCTGCGCATGGTGCGAGCCATGGCTGGCCGGCGTATTCGCGTGGATATCGTCATGGGGCACGCTGGTGATGGAACGGGTGGCGTTGTGGCTGGGTGGCAGCACGATGGCCGTCATCCCATGGAAAGATGGCGTTACGGGTGCCGTGCTGATTGTGGCGGTGGAAATCGGTATCGGCATGCTACTGGTGTTCGTCAGCCGTTGCCTCCAGCATGTCCGTCGTTATGAGGCCGGAATGCCTGGCGTGCGCTTCGGTTCCGCTTGGCATGTCCGCCTCAGTCTCTGGTGCGAGGAGACGAGACGTCTCTTTACGCGGCGGCAAGCCGAATAGCCAATGCGGTATTCGGTGCAGCAACCATCGCAATAGCCAGCCGAACCTATGCGATAGGCCGCGCGGCATAAACCATCAGCCGGTAAAACTGCGATACAGTTGAGACCAGTTCAACCAGCTGCATGAAGGAGTGCCGGCGATGATGTTGTCTCATAATCCGATAGTCGAACCATTTGCATTGGCCCACGCCACCATCGTCACCGGAGATAAAGCCGGAACCATACTGCGTAACATGACGATCGTGGTCGGAGCCGACGGACGTATCGAACAGGTTGCACCCAGCATCGAAACCAGTATCCCAGCCGAATACCACTATCTTGACGGCACCGGCAAAATCGTGATGCCGGGGCTGATCAATGCGCATACCCATCTGTTCTCCCAAGGCAAGCCGCTCAATCCGAAGCTGGCGACGCCCAAAGGCCAACGTATGGTCGCCACATTCGCGCATTCGCCATTGGGCAAGCCGTACATGGCCGCAACCGTAAGACACAACGCCACAACATTGCTGGAATCCGGCGTTACGACGATCCGCACGCTTGGCGACGTGGGATATGAAGTCGTGACATTACGCGATCAGATTGATGCAGGCCAAATCCTCGGACCGCGTATCTTGGCATCCGGACCGCTGATGGCGATTCCCGAAGGCCATGGCGCCCCGCTTATCGCACTGACCAGCGGCACCCCGGAAGAGGCGCGTACCGCAGTCGCGCAGAATCTCAAGGCTGGCGTCAACGCCATCAAAATCGCCGCGACCGGCGGCGTAACCGATGCACAGGAAATCGGCGAGGCCGGCAGTCCGCAGATGAGCGTGGAACAGATGCGGGCGATTTGCGATGAGGCGCATCAGTACGGTGTTATTGTCGGCGCGCACGCGCAAAGCCCGGAAGGCGTGCGGCGTTCGCTGCTGGCCGGCGTCGATACCATCGAACACGGCAGCGTGCTCGACGACGAATTGATCGGCATGTTCCGGCACAATCCGAATGCGTTGCGCGGATACTCGGCGCTGGTTCCGACACTTTCCGCCGGCCTTCCCCTGACCTTGCTTGGACAGGACGCGACCGGCATCACCGACATCCAATTGGAGAATTCCAAAAACGTGGTCGGAGGCATGGTTTCAGGTGCTCGTCAGGCGCACGAGGCCGGATTGATGATAGGCGTCGGCACCGATACAGGCATGACATTCGTGCCGCAGTACGCCACATGGCGTGAGCTGGAGCTGCTGGTCGCATATGCCGGTTTCAGTCCGGCTGAGGCCCTGCACGCAGCCACTGCCGTCAACGCCTCCATTCTCGGCGTCGATGCCGAGACCGGTTCTTTGGAAGTCGGCAAATCCGCTGATTTGCTTGTGCTGAATGCCAATCCGCTGGACGACCTGCGCGCGTTGGAACACCCGGCATTGGTCATCGCGGCCGGTCACCCGGTATGGCGTCCCGGTCCCAAGCGTTTCGCGGATATCGACGCCCTGTTGGATGAGGCATACGCCTAATCGCGGGGTGCTGCCGGGCCGTTATGCCGGCAGGTCATTGTCCAACCTGTGTGGCGAGATGGGGGCATGGCGAAAACAGCAGCGAACGTACCGGTAACCGTGGTGCCCGGAGGCGACTCGTATTTGAACGACGCGCGCACCAAGGCACTGTGCGCACAGGCGTTGAAGGCGCGACCCGACGCCGAACTCATCGAGCTCGACGCCACATCGGCCGACCAATATGCCTTCGATGAAGCCGTCAGCCCATCGTTGCTTTCCGACGTTGCCGTGGTCAAACTCGTCAACCTGCAGAATGCCGACGAAAAGCTCGCCGAAGCTTTGGTGACGTACACCAAGCAGGCCGCCAAGGATCCGAACGGCTCCAGCGTGGTGATCTGCCAGCACGAGGGCGGCGTCAAAGGGCGCAAGATCATCGACCAACTGGTGAAAGCCGGCGCTCGCAAAGAGGACGTGCCGGATTTGAAGAAACCGGATGCCCAACTCAATTTCGTATTCGGAGAATTCGAGAAACGCGGTCGTAGAGTCGAACCGATGGCCGCGCAGCAGCTGGTATCCGTGCTCGGCGGCAAAACCGGCGAACTCGCCGCCATGTGCGAGCAATTGTGTTTCGACTTTGACGATAATCCGATGGGGCTCGACTGTGTCAACCAGTATTTGACCGCCAATCCGCAGGTCACCGGTTTTGCCGTGGCAGACAAGGCCGTGGAAGGCAAAACCGCAGAAGCCATCGTCATGATGCGTGCAGCTGTGGAACAAGGGACCGATCCCATCGCGCTGATCGGCGCGTTGGCCATGAAGCTCCGTACCATTGCCAAAGCCTCGGCGGTCCGGGCCGGCACGATTTCACAGGCCGAAGCGAAAACCAATCCGTGGGTGCTGAAGAATGCGATGCGCCAACTTGGCGGCTGGACTTCGGCAGGACTCGCGCATTGCATCCGTATGCTCGCCTGGGCGGATGAGCAAAGCAAAACGAACGGCGGCGACCCGGTATATGCGCTGGAACGCTGCATTGAAGACATCAGTCATAAAGGTCGGTAAAAGTCGATAAAGGGGTATTTATGAGCGAACACACTATTGCGGCTCCCACCAGCGAGGCCATGCAGGAGCTCGGCCGCCGCGTGGCCGGAATGGTACACGGCGGCGATGTATTGCTGCTCTCAGGCCCTCTTGGTGCCGGCAAAACCACATTCGCCCAGGGCTTCGGGGCGGGGCTGGACATTACCGAACCCATCGTGTCTCCTACATTCACCATTGCCCGCGAACTTGACGGGCATTTCGCCGACGGCACTCCGGCTCATCTGGTGCATGTGGATGCCTACCGTCTGGGCGGCTCAGCCTATGCGCCGGGGCAGGACGCCATCGGGCGTTTGTTGGACGAGCTGGAATCGCTGGGATTGGACGAAGAACTTGAAGACCCCGGCGAGAACACGGTGGTGCTTATGGAGTGGGGCGAACAAATGGCCACCGCCTTGGCACCAGAACGACTTGAAATCCATATCGATCGACCTCTCGATTCCTCCGATGTCGCATCCGCTGGATCAGACGGCGAACTCACCAGCAACGGCACTCGTACCGTCGCATTCGTCCCAGTCGGCAAGCGATGGGCCGCGTTCGACCTGCAATAAGCCATGCGCCCATAGACTCCTCGATGTACACTCTCTAGAGGCTTTACGACTAGGAGGATTCATGGGTTGCACGTTGGTGATTGACACCTCATTCGGCTCGACGGTCGGCATTGTGGGGCGCGAGCCCATTGTAGAGACCGATTCGCGCACCCATGTGGAGAAACTGCAGGTCAATATCGCGCGCGCGGTCGAGGAGGCCGGCCTGACTCCTGCCGATATCGAGGAGATCGTCGTGGGCATCGGCCCGGCGCCATTCACCGGCCTGCGCGCCGGCATCGTGGCCGCCAAGGCGTTGGCCTTCGCCACCGGGGCCAAGCTCGTCGGACAGAACGTACTCGACCCGCAAGGCGAGATGATGAACTTCGTGCTGGGTGACAGCGCCATGTTCGACGGCATCGATTTCCTGGCCGACGTGCCGCGCTTGAGTTCGCGCCAATCGGATGGTGACGTCCCGGACGCCGAGGCCAAGGAACACGAACTCGACCGCCACGTCACGCTGTGCGTCAACGATGCGCGCCGCAAGCAGCTGTACTTCTCGCTCAACCACGGCAGCATCAGCCTGCCGGACGAGGACGCCGCCGAACGACGCTGGATCGAGATGGATATCGACTACCCGGAGCATATCGTCGAACGGGTGAACGCGGCGCTCGCGGAACACGGCGAACGCGACGGCGTCAGCTATGTGGTGGATGTGGCCGGCCACGGCGCGGCCAAATACGCGTCCGTCTGGCAGGGACTGCGTGCGCTGGGCTCCGTGGTGGACGGATCGGTATTGGATGCCGGGAAAGCCGGGCTCGCCGTCTTTGCGACCACCGCGTTGAGCCGCGAACTGCGCGGCGACCAGGTCGTGCCGATCGAACCGTTGTACCTGCGCCGGCCGGACGCCGAAGTGCCGAACCCGCTGAAGCACGTGCTCGGCCATGCCGGTGCCGATAAGGCGTGAAGTGGGTTGTGGTCCGATGATTGTTGACATCACTGCCGTAAGTCGTGATCTTGCGGTTCGTTCCATCGCACAGTTGGAAGGCGAACTGTTCGGCCGCGGCGCATGGAATGCGAACATGGTGCGAGAGGAACTGGACGCACCGGCCCGCACGTATCTGCTGGATGTGCTGGGAGAGGCGGAACAGGCTGTTGTCCGCGGCTACGCCGGCTTCTGGTACGACGGCGAGGACGCCGAGCTCATGACCATCGGCGTGGGCAAGGCATACCAGCGGCAAGGCATCGCCGCTGCGTTGCTTCAGGTACTGGTCGACGAGGCGAAACGTCAGGGCGCCTCGCGCATGCTGCTCGAAGTGCGTGTGGATAACGACCCTGCGCTGGCCCTGTATCAGCGGTTCGGATTCGAACGCATGGGATTGCGCAAACGCTACTACCAGCCCGAAGGCATCGACGCATACACCATGAGCTTGGACCTGAAACCTAGGGTCGTGGGCTTTGCCGCCCCGCAGACGGCATCGGCGGACATTGAAGACATCACCAGCAAGCAAACGGAGAAGAACGGAGAAGCACGATGAGCGAACCGGTTGTACTGGGTATTGAATCCACCTGCGACGAAACCGCAGCCGCCATCGTACGCGGCCGCGAACTGCTCTCCAACGTCGTGGCCTCATCCATGGAGGAACACGCGCGATACGGCGGCGTGATCCCCGAAATCGCCTCCCGCGCGCACGCCGAGGCCTTCGTGCCATGCGTGTCCAAGGCGCTCGTCGACGCGAACATGACGTTGGCGGATGTGGACGCTATCGCCGTGTCCGCCGGTCCCGGACTGGCCGGTTGCCTGGCCGTGGGCGTGTCCGGCGCCAAGGCGCTGGCCTGGGCTGCGAACAAGCCGATCTACGGCATCAACCATGTGATCGGGCACATCGCCGTCACTCAGCTGCAGTTCGGCCCGTTCCCCAAGGACACGCTGGCTCTGATCGTCTCCGGCGGCCACACCTCGCTGCTGCACGTGGAAGACATGCCGCGCAAAATCGACGTGGTTGGTACCACGCTGGATGACGCGGCGGGGGAGTGCTTCGACAAGGTCGCCCGCCTGCTCGGCTTCCCGTATCCGGGCGGCCCGCACATCGACCGCCACGGCCAGAACGGCGACCCGCACGCCATCAAGGTGCCGATGGGCCTGACACAAGGCAAGGCCGGTGCCGCGCACCCGTATGATTTCAGTTTCTCCGGTGTCAAGACCGCCGTGGCTCGCTGGGTGGAAAGCGAGCAGGCCGCCGGCCATGAGATTCCGGTGGACGACGTGTGCGCCTCCCTGGCCGATTCCGTGGCCACCGTGCTGGCCCGTAAGGCCATGCGCGGCTGCCGGCAGTACGATTCCAACACGCTGATCGTGGGCGGCGGCTTCTCCGCCAACTCGCAGCTGCGCGCCAAACTGCTCGAATTCGGCGAGAAGTACGGCGTCGACGTCCGTATCCCGCAAATCAAGCTCTGCACCGACAACGGTGCCATGGTCGCCATGCTCGGCGTGAACCTGGTCGAAGCCGGCGTGGCCCCCAGCGCCCCCGACTTCCCGATTGACTCCGCCATGCCCCTGACCAAGGTTTCGATGTAAGATTTGCGCGGTATTCCCAAACTGATACTGGGAATACCGTGCCTCTCATCGGTGAATTGACAGTGACCTGTCTGCCTGATGTGAGTAGTGGTGAGGTCTTCGCCATGGATTTCCCGGTTGATGATGGGGTGTCGTGTCTGGTCACCAATGCGATGAAAATAAAAAAGCCTCGGAGAACCGAGGCTTTCGATGGCTCCTGCGGCTGGGCTTGAACCAGCGACCGTCCGATTAACAGTCGGATGCTCTG
>OJOV01002143.1_pt1 | contig 13202 bp, 10 predicted proteins | sample 1598281 | NCBI WGS metagenome assembly OJOV01 (sample SAMN03922469, study PRJEB24848) | human gut metagenome | isolation source: stool sample | host: Homo sapiens | place: Germany | collected 2010-11
CACTGGTTGCGTCCGCCATGAAGGAAGCGCGCATGTTCGAAGACGTCGGCTTCCACGATTTCAAGATTTCCGTCAAGCACCATGATGTGGTCACCATGGTGCAGACGTACCGTCTGTTGGCTTCCAAGGGCGATTGGCCGCTGCATTTGGGCGTCACCGAAGCCGGCCCGACCTGGCAAGGCACAATCAAAAGCTGCCTGGCATTCGGCGCGCTGCTGGCCGAAGGCATCGGCGATACGATCCGCGTTTCACTGTCCGCGCCTCCCGTGGAGGAAGTGAAGGTGGGCTGCAAGCTGCTGGAATACATGGGATTGCGCCCGCGTAAGTTCGACATCATCTCCTGCCCGTCCTGCGGCCGTTCCCAGGTGGACGTGATTCAACTGGCCAACGCGGTGACCGAAGGGTTGAAGGACGTGACCGCGCCGATTCGCGTGGCCGTCATGGGCTGCATCGTCAACGGTCCGGGCGAGGCTCGCGAAGCCGATTTGGGCGTGGCCTCCGGCAACGGCAAGGGGCAGATTTTCATCAAGGGCAAGGTCATCCAGACCGTGCCGGAAGACCAGATCGTGGAAACCCTGCTCGCCAAGGCGCAGGAGATCGCCGCGCAGATGGAGGCCGACGGCCAGTTGCCTGCCACCGCCACCGGTCCGGTGGTCGTGCCGGTGACGCAAAACGGCAACTGCTGAAAGCCATGTTCCAGCGTGCCGTCGGTAGCATGCAATCGCAGGCTTCTCAGCAAAGGCCGGTAGAATGAGCGGCGTGTCAGAGCAGGAACGTCAATCATCAGCCACCAGCCAATCATTACGGCAAGAATCGGCTTCATCGCCCGCGCGTCCGCAACCGCAACATCAACCGTGGACGCGCGGACGGCGACTCATGGTCAACCTGCCTATTTTCATCATGCTGCTGGGCATTCTGGTGTCCGTGGCCAATCTGACGGCATCCACATGGAACTACGAGCCGACCGAGCAGACCATCGAAACGCTTGACGCCAACACCGCCGTGACCTTCGCCAATCCATCCGGCGAAAAACTGGCGAAAAAAGGCGATTACGAGGTGGCGAAACGGTACGTCACCATCAAAGCGAAACGGCCTTCCACCGGTGAGATACAGAACATCAAAGTGCTGATCCGCAAACCGAAAGGGGCTGGGAACGGACGTCCCGGTGTGGTTTTCATGCACGGCGCCGGCTATGGCACCTGCGACAATTCCTTCGGCGACATGGCCTCCGACCTGTCTTCGGCGGGATTCGTGACGGCGGTGCTTGACAAGCCGGTCTGGTCCACCAACGACGCCAATCGCGACTACCCGGGTTCCGCCGCCATCTACGACCAGGTCATCAACCTCCTGCGGAAAATGGATACGGTGGACGCCTCCAAAGTGGGCATCTACGCCACTTCCGAAAGCACATGGATCTCATCGTATCTGCTGCAGCGCGATCCGGACGTCGCTTTTCAGGTGCTGCTCAGTCCGATGGTCTACGAGCCGCGGTATTCGCTGGGCTTCCTCGCCGCACAGGACTTCGCGCTCGTCGGCGCGCATGACGGCTACCAGTCGATCGTCCGCCGCGTATTCAATATCGACGCGTCCCTGTTCGGACTCACCAACCTTGACATCGACACGTTGACGCCGAAAGCGTATGCCATTCCGACATTGGTGGCATATGGCACGAAAGACGTCATGACCGCGCAGGTGGAAGGCACGGAGAAAATCGTCGATCTGGCTCACCAGGCCGGCAACTGGGACGTCACCATACGCACGTACCCCATCGCCAACCATGTGCTGAGGCTCGGCGACGAAGCCAATTCCGGAACCCCGTTCGCCGACGCGTACGTGGACGATGTGGTCGACTGGGCCGTCGGCACCACGCACGGACTCAAACAGACCAGCGAACGCGTGGCCGGCACCAGAATGTACCAGTCAATCGCAGTGCCATTGGACCTCAAAGCCAATCGCGGCCTGACCATCTACCTGGTCGCGTTGCATGCCAGCATGCTGGTGCTGCTGCTTGCCGCAGGCGTGCTGTGGCTCGCCGTGCTGATGCGTAAGATCTGGGCGCGTGCCCACGGACGACGGTATCGGCTGGGGCTTGCGCAAGGGTTCAAAAACTCGCTGGTCACGTTGACTATCGCCACTATGGCCACGTTCGTGCTGTTCTGCGCCGGCCTTGGCGATGTGATCATGGGTGTGGTCAAACTGGCATGGGGCAGTGCCCCAGTGGAGAATCCGGGCGTGATGTATTGGAGCTGGCCGGTGATCCAGATCGTGTGCGTCGCCGTGGTGTGGGCATGGTCCCGCGTGTTCATGCGGCTGATCGAAGAGGCAACCCATCGAGGCATCGCGCAGTGGCCGCCACGTAAGGGTGCTATCGGCGAAATCGTCAGCGGACGGCAGCCGGTGCTGGCTTCCACGCGGTTCGGACGCGTGATGTTCTGGCTGACCGTGGCCGCCATGTTCTGCGTATTGCTGGTGTTCGCGTTCTGGGGGCTGTTCATCTACTGACGGGGCGAATGTATTTCGGAACGCGCACGTGCGGCGAGCGTATGCATAACAGGATGCGATGAACGGCAAGAAAAGGAGGTGCGATGCCGCTGTATCAAGACGAAGGCGTGGTGCTGCGCACCGCCAAACTCGGCGAAGCCGACCGCATACTCACCTTGCTCACACGTGACCATGGCAAAGTACGCGCCGTCGCGAAAGGCGTGCGCCGTACCAAATCGCGTTTCGGAGGCCGACTCGAACCGTTCATGCGCGTGGCGCTGCTCATTGCGGAAGGTCGTTCGCTCGACGTCGTGTCCCAAGCCGAATCGATCGCCGCGTATGCAGGGCCGATTTGCGCCGATTTTCAAGCGTATACGGCGGCGAACGTGATCTGCGAAACCGCCGACAAGCTGGTCGCCACGGAAAAGGAGCCTGCGGTCGCACAATACCGGCTGGTATTGGGCGCGTTGAACGCGCTTGCCAAACATGCGCACGAGCCGTCCACGATTGGCGATTCGTACGTGCTGCGCGCACTGGCGATCGCTGGTTGGACACCCCGTCTGCGCGTCTGCGTGGTGTGCGGCGAGCCGATTTCGTCTGCGCTGTCCTGGTATTTTTCGATTCCCGCCGGCGGCCTGATGTGCGCCGCCGACCATACCCCCGAATCGGAAGCGGTGTCGTGGGATGCGATTTGCCGGCTTTCGGCGCTTGTCGATGGCGATTGGGGGGAGCTGGACGGTGTTCCGGCGTCCGCGTCGATTCAACGGGAAACCCACCAAATAGTGGAAGAATGGGGCGAATACTATTTGGAACGGCCGATTCGTTCCATGCGCTTGCTAGATTAGCGGGTATGGCTTTTGAGAACGTGGATTACAAGTCCCTTGACATTCCGGCGGCACCGTTTTCCGACCCGTCGATCATTCCCGATTTTCCAAAGAACAAGGTTCCGCGCCACGTCGGCGTGATCATGGACGGCAACGGCCGTTGGGCCCAGCAGCGCGGACTCATCCGCACCGACGGCCATCAGGCGGCCGAACCGGTGGTGTTCGACACCATCGCCGGCGCCATCGAAGCGGGCGTGCGCTACCTGTCTCTGTACACGTTCTCCACGGAGAATTGGAAGCGTTCGCCGCAGGAAGTGCGTTTCCTTATGGGCTTCTCGCGTGACATCATCCACCGTCGTGTCGATCAGATGAACGAGTGGGGCGTGCGCGTGCGCTGGTCCGGCCGCCGTCCGAAGCTGTGGAAATCCGTCATCGACGAGCTGGAAGTGGCGCAGGAGAAAACCAAGAACAACAAGACCATCGACGTGGTGTTCTGCCTGAACTACGGTGGCCGCGCCGAAATCGCGGACGCCTGCGCGGCCATCGCACGTGAGGTGCGTGACGGCAAGATCTCCGGCGATCGTGTGACGGAGAAGATGATCGCCGAGCACCTGTACAACCCGGATATTCCCGATTGCGATCTGGTGATCCGCACGTCCGGCGAGCAGCGTACGTCCAACTTCCTGCCGTGGGAAGCCGCCTACGCGGAACTCGACTTCGTGCCGGAACTGTTCCCGGATTGCGGCCGTGATGTGCTGTGGCGCTCCATCGACCACTATATTCACCGCGATCGTCGCTTTGGAGGCGTGAAGCGATAAGGAACAGCCCGGTGGGCTGTTCCAGCTTCACGCCCGAGCGGCTATGCCGCGAGGGTAATGTTGAGCCGGCCGTAGGCCGTCAATAATTGCAGGACGTGAAGAAATAAGAAAAAGACCCCCGCGGGGGTCTTTTTCTTTTCCGCTCCTAAAACGGCTTTTAATCGCCTGCCAGTTGCGCGATTCGCCACGTGAAATCAGCCACGAAACGATCATGATCCACGGTGAGCGCCACATGCACGCGTGGCGCCGACGGGTCAATCAGTCCGGCCGGATCGCCGATGGTGCGGCCGCGCGTGCCATGAAAATCGCCTGTCTCCGTTTCGACCTTCATCGGCAGATCGAAACATTCCACCAAACTCGGATCCACCGCTACGGCCGCGGCGAGCGGATCATGCAATGGCATGCCGGCTGCGAATAGTCGGGGGTCTGCGGCGAAATTGGCCGCGATGGAAAAATCGGCGATATCGGCAAGGAACGTCCGCACGTCGCCATCCTGCGATTGCGATGCGGCCTGACGCCACTGTACGGTCGCGTCGGACTCCAACAGGCACTGATGCGTCACGTCCAGTCCGGCCATCGTCACATCCGCACCGGAATGGAACACGCGGTCGGCGGCCTCCGGATCCTGGATGATGTTCGTTTCGGCGGTTGCATCCCAACAGTTGCCTTCCTGCGTCAGCGTTCCCCCCATCATTACCAGCCGGAGCCGGCTAGTGATATCCGGTGCCGCGGCAAGCGCCGCATCGACGTCGGTCAGCGGGCCGGTCGCCACCACCGTGACGTCACTACCGTAGAAGCGAACCGCGTCTATAAGGAATCGAACGCCGTCCGGCAGAGCGACAGGGGAGTGGGAACGGTCCTCACAATCGTTGTCGCCGCCGGCATCGCGGACAGTAAACGAAAGCGAAAACGAGTCGGCTGCGGGATTGGCGTGAGGGTCGTGCACGTCATATCCGCCAACGGAAATCAGCCCGCGCATCGCTCGAACATCCAATCCTGACGAATCGGACACATTGGGTGCCGGATTGAGTGTCTGGATGTTCGAATCGTCACAAACAGACGTATGCCGTCCGACGGCACAATCAGCGGACGGGCCGAATCCGCCCAATCCATCCGTGCCGTGGAACTGCGCGCAGCCGGCGTCGGGAATGAACGCGGCCGCCCAGGAGGGGCGCGTCGAGCCGCACATCACCGGAACGTCCCGGAACCCCAACCGTTCCAGTACATAAGCCGTGTTGCGTACGGCGGTGTCAGCCGAAACGTTGCCATAGGTGCCGATGACGCCCAGTATCTCGACGTCGTCAAACGAGACGAGATACGCCAAAGCCAGCGCATCGTCGATGCCGGTGTCGACATCGAGAATCATCTTGCGTTTGCCGGAGGGTGTGAGCGTCATCGGCCGGTCTTTCTCTTAGGGGAATCCGTTATTGCAATATTCGCTTTCTTAAGCAGGATTCGTTTCTTAAGAAAGCTGTTATTTCAAAATCCGCTACTTCAGGAATTCGTCGGTGGCGAGATCCGTCGACTGCGGAGCCTGGTGAATCACCTTGCCATGCGAATCGGTGTACGCGTCGGCTTTGGCAAGAAAGTCGAAATATTCCTGCGTGCCCTTCAGATCGTTGGTGCCGAAAGTAAACGAGCCGTCCTTGATTTTGGCCGGATCGCCCCAATATTGGCCGTCCACGATGGTCTTCATGCTCTTCTTGACGAAAGCCGGCTTCAGATTCGCGTCCGGAGCCTCCTTGACGAGGATTCCGGCGGCATCGCCAGGATGCGCGTAGGCGTACTCGTAACCCTTCTTGGTGGCCTGCACGAACTTTCGCACCAGATTTGGATTGGACGAGATGGTCTTGGTGTTGGTGATGATGCCGATGGCGTCGGCGGTGCCCGGCACGCCGTAATCAGGCTCGCTGAAGCAGTTGAGCTTCGGGCCGTACATGTCGGCCTGCACGCCCTCCCACGTGGCGTAGAAGCCACCGAAATCGGCTTTGTCGCTGGACAGCGTCTGGAAGGTGGACGTGCCGACGGTCACCTTGTCGAACGTGCCCTTGCCGCCGTCGGTCTGGATCATGCGGCGGATCACCGCGTCGGATTCGTTGGAGCCGAACGTGGCGAAGGTCTTGCCGTCGAAATCCTTCGGGGACTTGATGTCCTTGTTCGACGCGAGCGAACACCAGATGGCGCTCGGCTTCTGCTGCACCTGCATGACCTGTTTGATTTTCGCGCCCTTAAGCGTGTAAATGCCCACGTTGGTGAGGTTGGACAGCGCGAAATCCGCCATGCCGTTGTTCACGGCCTGCTCCGCGCCGGCCTGCGCCACCGCCACGATGTCCACGTCAAGACCGGCCTGCTTGAAATAGCCTTTGTTCTTCGCCACATACACGCCGATATGGTTGGTGTCGGGCGCCCACGAAAGCATGAACGTCACCTTGGTGAGGCCGTTGCCGTCCGCCGCGGTTTTCGTGGAGTCGTTGCTTTGCCCGCATGCGGCCACGCCGACGAGCATGGCGATCGAGCCGAGGATTGCGATTGCTCTGCTGAAGATGGTCTTCTTCATACCTTGCGATTTCCCTTGAATCTTGCTTCTCTACCGTTTTCTAGGGATGACGCTGCGGGCGGGGTTCGGGCAGAAAACGATACGAAGGGCTAAGGCCCCCGCTCGTCCAATGCCCCCGACGTTCCTTATGATGCCTGCCGCCGCCCGGTTGACCGTTTGACGCCGAAGCTGTGGAACATTGCCGGTTTGCCACACATTGGCTAAACAGCGAGTCCCATTATACGGGTGTGCATGACGATGATGAGGGCCGCAATGGTGATTGTTGCGTTTTCACTGGTCCGCGTCCGGATCGGCGTCCGCGTCGGCTGGGCCGAGCAGCAGGCGTTCGCTGAGATTCACGAGGCACATGAGTATGCCGGTGATGACGATGATGACCAGCGTGGCCGAGAAGATCAGCGGCGTGCGGAACGAATTGTAAGCCGCCTGCAGCCAGATGCCGAGGCCCTTGCGCGCACCCAGATACTCGGCAGTGGTGGCGGTGGCGAAGATGCAGGCCGCGGAGACGCGGATGCCGCCGTAAATCTGCCGTGCGGCGACGCGAAGCTTCACATGCCACAGCGTCCATGCGCGGGTCGCGCCGCATGTCAACGCCACATCGGAATAGAACTGCGGCACCGCCTCAAGCCCGCGAACCGTCTGCACGGCGATCGGAAACAAGCCGAACACGGCCACGATCACGATTTTGCCGGAAATCTCGAAACCGAACCAGATCAGAAACAGCGGTGCGATCGAAATCAACGGCATCGTCTGCGCGGCAGACAGCAGCGGGAACAACGCGGCATCGGCAATACGGGAGCAATACAGCAGAATCCCGATCAAGATGCCGCATGCCACGGCCAGCAGGAATCCGACGGTGCCTTCCAACAGCGTGACTTCGGTCGCGGGCCACAGGGTCGGCCATGTTTCGACGGTCGCCTGCGCGATTTCGCTGGGGGCGGCGATCATCGTGGACGGCACATGCCCCAATCGCACCCATGCCTCCCATACGACAAGCAGTGTGATGACGGCGATCAGCGTTGGAATACGACGCTTCGCCATACCGAGTAGTTTGTGTTGAACGTGCGATTCCGCCATCGTTCACCTTGCTTTCTGCGTCAAAGTGGACGCGCACGTGACCGACTGCGGGAAATCAGTAAGGTGAGGAGCCTGCCCGCCAATCGGCCAGAAAAGATTGTTACCGGCTCGCCAGTATAGACGGTGGGGCGGAACGTAGGCAAACCCGCACAGCAAGTACGGCAGTAACGAGAGATAACGTGCGTTGGATACCATCCCAGATATCACTTTAGATATAGAGAGACAGATATAGAAAGGCCTCCGCACCCTTCCGATGCGGAGGCCTTCCCATATACCCCTTGCTACTGCCTTATGGTCGTTTGCCTGTCAACCATGACAGACGTCTATCATTCCAGTCCGATGGACTTCATGTGGTGAAGCACCAGGGACTTGACCTTGAGCGTGCCGGATTCGGCCACGAGCTTGATGGCGCGCGGACCTTCGGACGCGTAGCTGTACGAGCTGAGCACCTGACGGCCGTCGTTGACGTACACCTCCACGCAGCCACGGTCCACGTACACGCGCAGCTTGAGTTCGCCGGCGGCAAGTTCGGCTTCGGACAGCGGTGCCGTACGGTAGCCGCGATCGCCCTGAGCGTTGGCCTGACGGTCGACCACCACGCGGCCGATCTGATCGTCATACGCAACGGACGTGTAGGCGCCATCCTCGGTGGCGTGGACACGCAGGCCGGCACGCTCGGCGGTGGAGTTGGCCAGGTCGATGGTCATTTCGATTTCCACGGCTTCGGCATCGTCCACAATGGTCTTCTCGCCGCTGACGTCCAGATCGATCGCACCGAAATCGACGGTATCCTCGCGCAGGCCTTCCATTTCGGCCACCGGCGCGGTGTGCAGGTCGCCGTCGGCGCCCAGCGTGATCTCACGCGGCAGGGTGAGGTTGCCGCACCAGCCGTCGTCCTGCATCGGAATCGGCTCGACGAACGGGCTCATCCAACCGTAGACGATCTGACGCTTGCCGTCGTTGAACGACTGCGGCGCGTAGTAATTGTGGCCGCAATCCCACAGACGGAACTCGGTTTCCGGCTTGAACTGCTCACCAGGAGTCCAAGTGCCGATCATGTAGCCGGCGTTGTTGACGTTGCGGTTCATGAAGCCGGACGGCTTGGCACCCATGGCGGAGAAGCCGATAACCCACTTCTCGTTGCCTTCGACGTCCTTGATCGGGAAGAAGTCCGGGCACTCGAGCATGAACACGTTCGAATCCGGATGCTCGAACAGCACCTGCTCATAGGTCCACTTGACCATGTCGTCGGAGGAGAACAGCCACATCTGGCCGCGCTTCTCGGCAGAGGAGACACCGAAGGTCATGTACCACTTGTCGCCGGTCTTCCAGACCTTCGGGTCGCGGTAGTGGTGGTTCACCTTGTCGGTCGGGCAATCAATGACCATACCGCGCTTAGTGGCGCTGGTCAGCTCATCGTTGTCTGGTTCGGCGAGCATCTGTACCTGCCAGTCGCCGCCGGTGTTGTCCTTGCCGTTGGCCCAACGGTGGCCGGTGTAGTAGAACTTGAGCTTGCCATCGTCGCCGATCACTGCGGAGCCAGAGAAGACGCCGTCCTTTTCTTCTTCCAGAGACGGGGCGAACATAATCGGCTCACGCTTCCAATTGACCATATCGGCGGAGGAGACGTGACCCCAATGCATCGGACCCCACTGGGTGCCATACGGGTGCAGCTGGTAGAAGACGTGCCAACGGCCCTTGTAGAAGCACAGGCCGTTCGGATCGTTGATCCAACCGCCATTGGATGCGATGTGGAACTTCGGATACCAGCGGTTGTTACGCTTGGCTGCGAAGGCCGCGACACCGGCCTCTGCCTTGGTGAGTTCCTCGCTGTGGTTCTTGATTTCGTGAAGGACAGGTGCGTCCGGAGTAAAGCCAGTCATCGTTGAATGCCTTTCTGAATCTGGGTTATGAATTGTTGGATAAAAAGCTTTTTGAAGATGGTGCCCAAAGCGGAAAAAGGGAAACGCTTCGGACACCACGATTGTTGTTATGATGCGTACGGTACCGATGATGATCGCGGGAGAAGGGATGTAGGTTGCGACCACCATCGACGCCGTACGCCGACTTAGTACGGGCTGAGACTCAGGCCTTCACTTCCGCATCAGCGGCCTTCATGGCCTTGAGCTGCTTGTCAGTGTAGAACGGATCGCCGCCGACTTCCTGATCATCCTTCTTGATGACGAAGAAGCCGTAGACCAGAGCCGCAAACACGATGGCAGAGATGGTGAAGAAGGTCGGACGGTCGCCCATGGCATCATGCAGAGCACCCATCGGGGTGGAGAAAATCACCTGGCCGACCTGGGAAGCGATCTGGAAACCAACCATGTACAGGGTGGCAGACAGCTTCGTGTCGAAGTGCAGGGTGAAGTAACGGAACGCCGGCAGGCAGAACAGCGGTACCTCGATGGAGTGGAACAGCTTGACGATGGAGACGGAGACCGGGTCATGGAACACGCCGCACAGACCGATACGGGCGAACATCACGGTGGCGCCGAGCAGCAGGGAGTTACGCACGCCGATCTTCTTCATGATGATCGGGACGACGCCCATCATAGCGGACTCAAGGAACACCTGGAAGGAGTTCAGGGTGCCGTAGGTGGCGTTGCCGATTTCGGTGGTCGAGAAAAGGGAGGCGTAGTAGTTCGGGAACATCTGCTGATCGAACACGGTGTAGAAAGTGTTGGTGAACAGCATGAAGACGATGAGCACCCACAGGGTCGGCATCTTCAGGACGGAGACCATTTCCTTAAAGGACGGGTTGGTCGGAGTTGCGTTCGGATCAGCTTCCTTCTTGAGTTCTTCCTTCTGCTCAGCCGGAACCCAGAAAGCATAGACGCACAGCATGCTGAGGCCGCAGATGGAACCAACCCAGAAGTTCAGCAGCGGGTTGATGTTGAACAGGAAGCCTGCGCACAGTGCCACGACAGCGTAGCCGAAGGAGCCCCAAGCGCGGGACTGGCCGTATTCGAAGCCGAACTTACGGGAGTAACGTTCGGTGATGGCTTCGAACAGGGAGCAGCCGGCCATGAAGCCTGCGGACAGCACGATGGAGCCGAGAAGCACGCCGATGAATCGGGTGGTGCCGCCGGCGGTCAGCATCGGCTGGTACACGAACTGCACGAACGGGCCAACGCATGCAGCGACCGCAGAGATGAAGATCACGAGCTTACGCTTAATGCCCAGCTGGTCCTGAATGGTGCCGTAAACGAACATGATGACCAGGGTGGCCAAGGAGTTAATGGAGTAGATCTGGCCCTGTTCCGCGGAGCTCATGCCCAGACCGTGGGTCGGGTCAGTGAGCCAGCGGGAGAAGAAGGACCACCAGATGCCCCAGGAACAGAAGAACATGAAAATGCCGAAGGAGCTCTGCAGATAGGAAGGATTCTTCCATACAGAACGTGTTTTGCTTGCCATTTTGATTCTCTTTTTCTCTTCGCGGTGCCGATGCCGCGCGGCATCGATTGCTTCCGATGTTGTTTTGGCTTGCGCCTGCTCGGATTTCAGCTGCCGTGCCGAAAAGTGAACATGGCTTCAAGATAGCATATGGCAACTGCTTCGTCAATCGTTTGACGTCAATCGTTTGACGTCAAACGATTGTAAGGATTTGCGGATAGTTGAAATTAAGCCTGAATCAACTGCTGGCGGACTGTTGGCACGATTGCTTTATTCGGCGTGTCGTGAACAAACGCACAATTTTCATGTATAGAAAATGGCTGTGCGAACAATCGTAAGCATTTGAATCGTTATAAAAACAGAAAAATCAGGATATGACGGAATCTTTTTCCAACAATGCGCAGTGGATCTTCGCCGGAATCGGCGCATCAAGCGGCGGCAGGGAAGCTCTGGCGGATGGACATGAACTGGTATCCACATCCTTGCCTTCAATCATGGAAATCAGCTTGCAGGCTGACCAATAGCCCATTTCGTAATGTGGCAGTTCGACGGTGGTCAGCTGCGGTTCAAGTGTCTCTGCGAACACGCGGTGGTTGTCTACGCCGACCACGGAAATATCCTTGCCTACCGTAAGCCCTCTTCTTGCCGCGCATTCGTACACATACCAGGCGCGCGCATCATTGAAGCAGAAGAAGCCGTCCGGATGCTCGTCGTCGAACAACTTGTTCACGGCGCGTAAAGCTGGACCGTCGTTCATTACGTTGCATACCAGCGATGGGTTGAACGCACGTCCGGCCTCCTGCAACGCGGTGCGGTAGCCGGCAAGACGACCGTCCTGTGCGATCATGTTTTCCGCGCAACCCACGTACGCGATACGTTTGCAATCGGCCTGCAGCAACCGTATCGTGGCGTCATAGCCGATCATGAACTCGTCGGGCTCGACGCTGGGAACCTTGTTCTCATGATCGGTGGCGTCCACCATCACCACGGGATAATCGCTCAACGATTCAGGCACATGCGCGATGCGGTTCGACATCTTCGAATAGAAGAATCCATCCACGCCGTATCGTTTCAACGTGGCGATTTCGTTCTCCTCGCTCGCCTTGCCGTCGGTGCTGACTGTGAACAGCATGTAGCCGTAGGCACTGGCCGCATCCTGTGCGCCCAGAATGATGCTGCCTGCGTATGGTGTGGTGGCAACTTCCTCGCTGATGAAGCCGAGGATTCGGGTTTTGTTGGTACGCAGGCTTCGCGCCAACGGATTGATTTTGTACCCGAGCTCGGTCGCTTTGTTGCGTACGAGTTTGGCGAGCGCGGGATTTACCCTGCCTTCGTCGCGTCCGTTGAGCACCAGGGATACAGTGGAGATGGATACCCCCGTTTGTTCGGCGATTTCCTTCATTGTCGTCATAATCGCAACACTATACCCAAATAAACGCGAAAAGCGCGCTTTTGCCAAGAAAAAGCGCGCTTTTTTACATGGAATGGTTTCGTTTCACCACTGTAAAGGGGGTTATTTCGACAGAATCTCGTTTACCAGTTCCTGCTTGGCGTGGATCTGTCCTTCGAAACCGGGGCGGATGTCGAGACGGATCACCACGTCGGTGCGGTATCCCTGGCCGGCGAGCTTCATGGTAGCGTCGCGGATCACCTTGAGCACATCGTCGATGTCTCCTTCGATGTTGGTGAACATGGCGTTCGTCTCGTTCGGCAGGCCGGATTCACGGATTACGTCCACGGCCTGCGCCACGTACGTGGACTTCTCCGGGCTGGCGCCGGCGGGGGAGATGGCTACTGCGGCAAGCGTGTTGATATATGGTTTGCCGGTTTCCGGATTGACGGGCACTTCCTGCTTTTCTGCGTTGCGATCGAGCGTCATGATTACCTTTCTCAGCGTTGTCTCGTGTGTTTTCGTGCGATTACTTGTTGTACTGTTCCAACGGTTGCCGTGGTTCGCGTGGCTTGGCTCAACGCCACTTCCACGCGTGGTCCATCGGACCGGAACCATGTCCAAGATCGAGCTGCGCTTCCAAAGCGCCGGTCAGGTACGGC
>OJOV01002147.1_pt1 | contig 13192 bp, 6 predicted proteins | sample 1598281 | NCBI WGS metagenome assembly OJOV01 (sample SAMN03922469, study PRJEB24848) | human gut metagenome | isolation source: stool sample | host: Homo sapiens | place: Germany | collected 2010-11
CCGGTCAGCAGGGCAGTCGGTGTATTCCGGTTACCGTCGAATAACTTATCCGACATTCTCCAGCGTTTCAGATCATAAAAACGATGATCTTCGAAAGCCAGTTCCACGGCCCGTTCGTGTACAAATGTTTCGATTCCTTTGATTGCCGGTAGCTCCTCTACTCCTGCACGTCTTCGCACCCGGTTGAGGTATTCGATAGCAGTGGGATCGTTCAATTCCCAGGCAGCTTCGGCAGCATTCAACAACACTTCGCCGAAACGGAAACGGATAAAAGCAAGGTCACTCTGCCCCAATTGTTCACTTCCCGGTTTAGAATCGACATACTTCCGGATCAGGAAGCCCGTTCCGGTCACTTGCTCCGGATTAGTGCTCCGGATAGAAGCATGAGGACCATCGGCACCCGTCATGATACGTCCGCCATACATTTTCACCTCCTCGTTAGCACTCGACAGATCCTCCATTTCAGCAACCGATTTAAACTCCCAGTGATGATTGCCGGTTTTTACGGCTAATCCGGCCCACAATTGCAATTCCTGGTTACGGAACGAAGATCCCGGAGTGAGTATAGAACCCTCCAGACGGGGATCCCGGCCGGCAAACATATCCGCAGCTTCATCATAAATGATGTAATCCTCATCCGAAGTAGTCACAGAAGGCTCTTCCACCACCTCTTCATTTTTATTCGTCTTAAAAATCTTCGTTTCTCCGTCGATCGTCTCGAATTGTTCCACCATATTCAGGGTAGGATTCACATGTGAACCTCCACCGACCCGCATACTTCTGGGGATCACCGACTCCGTGTAATAATTCAGCACATTGTCTCCGTCATAGTCCTTCACAAAAATCACTTCCGGATTATTTCCGTTTTTCTTCGTCAGTGCTTCGTAAAAATTAGTCGCTTTATCGGGGTTCACATCATACAGATCGTACAGATCCTTCATATCATTGATAATCTCCCGGGAAGCCTTCAGGGATATCTGGTAAAATTCTTCAGCCTTATCAGCAGGGATCCCGGCTTCCCATCCCGGAGTCTGTAAGTTCAGGTCGGTACGGGTAGGCGTATAGCGCGCAATAGAAGCAGCATATAAAGCAGCCCTCGATTCCAAAGCCAGAGCAGCCCCTTTCGATGCCCGGTTCTTTACGGCCGTATTATTCACCCGTGCATCCAGATCATCCTTTATCGCTTCCATTTCTGTACAGATAAAACGATAAACATCTTCTTCGGTATCCCGGGGAAATTTCCAATAATTAGCATCTCCATTCCCCTCCTCCAGGGTAAAGGAACGCAGAATCAAAGGCACACCCCCCATATGTTTCACCAGGTGAAAATAAGTATAAGCCCGCAGGAAACGTCCTTCAGCGATAAAGAAAGTCTGATCTTTCGGATTCAGGGCCGTTCCATATTTCGTTACATTCTCGATAAACAAATTAATCTCACGGATCAGATCATAATCCCAATAGCGCCGGTAACTCGATTCGAAACCATCTCCTTTATTGTGAGCATCGGTCGTCGCCTCGTCCCAATCGTTCATGACATCCGTATTAAAAGCCTGCCCATCCGGAAGACGGCCATAAATATTCGCCAGCACACTCAATACTCCATCCTTACTGGAATAGGTCTGTTCCTCCGTCAGGATATTTCTCGTCTCGACATCGAACCAATTACAAGAGGCCAATGTCATCCCGGTCAATACCGCTATTACAAAATATTTTATATTCCTTTTCATATTCGCTGTTTTTAAAATGCAAGATTAACACCCACCGTATACACTTTATGGATCGGATAATTCAATCCGGTATTAGCTCCCTGTTCCGGGTCGAGTCCTCTCTTTCTTTGGTTGTCGATAGAGAACAGGTTGGAACCGTTCAGATAAACACGCAATCTTTCGATCCGCATCTTTTCAAGCCAGCGCTGAGGCAATGAATAACCGATCTCGAGGTTTTTCATTCTTAAATACTTCGTATTATTCAACAGGAAAGTACTTCCATCACGCAACGGCCCTGCTCCATTTTCATTCGGATCGGTACGTAAGGCAGGATATTTTCCCGGTACCCACGGACTTGTCGGATCGAAAATATCCTCGTGGTGCCATCTGTCGTTCAACATATAAGAAGGGGCGTTACGGTTCTGATCCCAGAAAGCCCAGCGGGCATCCAAGCCGTAGACCATCGTCTGCATAGCAGCCCCAGCGAAATCAGCCGCCAGATCGATCCCTTTCCATTCGGCCGAAAGGTTGATGCCGAAATTGAGGTAAGGCAAGTCCATACCATATCCCAGTGGACGAAGATCATAATCGTTGATCTTACCGTCTTTATTGATATCCTTGAATTTAAAGTCTCCCGGCAATAGCGTACGGTTACCGCGTCCATCCAGATCCACCGGATAATTATCAATCTCCTCCTGAGAGGTAAAACGTCCTTCCGTCTGGTACATCCAGGTTCCCGCTTTACCACCGGCATTCGCCCAACGATGAGCTTTTCCCCACAAATAATAATCCCACGAGTTATTAGAACGTTCATTGGCCACCACTACATTCTTCAGACGTGCCAAACTGACCGTACCACCGACAGAATAATGCAAGTCATTCCATTCATCGTTCCATCGGATTGAGGCATCCAAACCGGTAGTCATATCCGAGTTCAGGTTTTCCTGAGGCACGCGTACCGATACTTCTCTCGGCATGATCAGCTTACTATCGGCCAGTAAACCGCTTCTTCTGCGCTGGAACATATCGAATTCCACTGTCATCCGGTTGTTGAGGAAGCCCAGGTCGATACCCACATTGATCATCTTCGAAGTCAGCCAGCTGACCGTAGTCACCGGAGTCTGACGGGCAGACGAACCTTTGATAAACGTACCGTCGATACTTCCGAAAGGATCACGGGCAATAATAGCCGATCCCTGATTGAAGGTATAACCTCCGAGATAATCGAAATCACCGTATCCACCCACGTTATCGTCACCCATTTCTCCATACGAAGCACGGATTTTTACGTTATTCATCCAATTACTCAGTACACTGTTTTTATAAAATTTCTCCTCAGAAATACGCCAACCTGCCGATATAGAGGGAAAGAACCCCCAACGATTATCTTTAGGGAACTTCCACGAACCGTCATAACGGCCGGACAATTCTACCAGGTATTTCCCCTCATAAGCATAATTCACCCGGGCGATAAAACCGGCTGTCGCCTGTTCGGTATACCCATCGTTCAGATAAGCGATCAGATCCCGGTTATCAGTCAATAAAGGAATAAAGTTATTTTCTACCGGATTCTGAGCCACCAGCAATACCCGGTCGTTACGTTTCTGTCCTTCCACACCCAGCAATACATGCACCTGATGTTTATCGGCAAAAGTCTGTTCATAATTCAAAGTCGCCTGATAAGAATTTTTCTCTGCAGCATTTGCTCCACGCTGCATCCAGGAATCTTCATAACGTTTAGCCACATTGTAAGTATCCGTTTTACGATCGTAAGTATACAAATCATACGCTTTCTGGAAAGCTTCCCGTTCCTGTGTCGCATAAAAATAAGAATACATTACTCTCGCCGTCAAACCGGGCAATGGAGTTTTCCATTCCACATGCCAATCTCCTTCGAATACTCTCCATACATCTTTATAATAACCGGCATAATCCTTGGTTTTTGCGCCAAGATTCATCGCTCCGTTGAAATAATCGTTAAAAGCCGGATACTTTGGATTATCGTTGGCATAAGGCCGGTAACGGGGATCATTAGCGATCATCCCCCACCGCATATACATATAGTCGTCGTCACTTTCCAATCCGGGATTATCACGGGTCTCGATACGTCCGTTCGATGTCATTCCGATTTTTAATGTCTCCGTAATCTGAGCTTCCAGATTAGCCTGAAAATTACTACGATTAAAATTAAAATCCTTAAATACGGCATCCTGGTCGATATGGCTCAAAGCCACATAATAGTTGAACTTTTCATTCCCTCCCGAAGCATTCACATTATAATACATCATCGGCACATTCTTCCGGGCAAACGAAGTCCAGTCGAAACTACGGTAATCTTCGCCGGTTTCGGGATTGTAATAGCCCTCCTTATATTTTTCGAGTTCGGCTTTCGCTGCCTCCACATCGACATTCACACCGCTGTTGATCTTGCGTTCATACTGTGCACGGGTCACTTCATAAGCATTTCCCATTTCCGGGAAACGAGCCCAACTCTGCCATGAATGATAAAAATTCACACCTACTGTAAATTTTCCGGATCCTCTTTTCGTTTTGACGAGAACCACCCCATTCGCAGCTTTCACACCATAGATAGCAGCCGCACCGTCCTTCACCACCGACAGCGATTCAATATCGTTCATGTCCAGATTATTGAACTCACCGGCATCTTTAATCACTCCATCGATCACATATAGCGGATCTCCCAGATTACGGATCTGAATCTTAGCAGAAGATCCCGGCGTTCCTTCCGTATGACGGCTATTTACCCCTGCCATTTTGCCCACCAAAGCGGTAGAGGTTGTTGAAGCGGTAGTTTTAATCAAATTTTTTGCATTTACAGTAGATACCGAAGAAAGCACCGACTCCCTTTTCTGAGTACCGTAAGCGACAACGATCACCTCGTCGAGAGCCTTCGAATCCTCCTCCAGAACAACATCGAGCACTTTCATATCTGCTGTTACTTTTATCAATTTCTCCACATAACCCATATACGTAAAACGAAGTGAATTCCCTACCGGCACTCCACGAATCACATATTTACCGTTAATATCCGTAGATACCCCCGTCGTTGTACCCACAATAACGACATTGACTCCTATCAATGGTTCACCTTTAGTGTCCACTACCCGGCCGGAAATTTGTACCCCCTGCACCTCCGCCGCAACGGCACCACCTAACGCAAATGCCGACAACGGACACCCAAGCCCCGTCAACATAGATAGAAGTACCACAATTTTAAATCCAATACAGATTTTTTTCATAGCGTTTTAAATTATATGTACTGTTCTGTTTTTGTATATAACCGTCTTACTGAAAGAGTATTCCCCAAGGAGCAACGCCCTAATTTTTTCTTTAATCATTTCCTGGAATCACTCCCATGTCATATTCTATCCTTTGTCCTTAAATGCATATTTTTAACATTTAAAAACAAAACTTCTCTTTTTCTTATCAATTAAGATTTAATCGACTGTTAATAAATGTCTTCTCATTAAAAAAAACGCTCGATTATTTTAGTTGGAAATTTATCGAATTTATAACTCTTACGATACCTGATAAATTATCAATCAATAAACGACAATTGACAATGAAATACCATCCTTATATTACCTGTTATACTATATTGATAACCAACAACTAAACTCTCTATTCCCCTTCTTGTTTTTCTTTCCTTTCCTGAATTTTGATAAAACAAAATCTTCTATAATGATCAACTACCATCCTTCAATTATTTTTTACGAATTTCCAACTAAAATAATCGAGCGTTTGACTTGTAAAATCACTTCAAATTTAAAACGTTTGAAATTATCGATCTATAACAATATTTGCTGATTGTTGTAATATATTTGCAAATTCACCAAACTACAATACCCGGATCGGAGATATCGATCTCCGGTCCGGGTATTCTCCGGTTTTACTATGTAGTCAGCCTTATCTGTCGGTTATCGTCTGCGACAGATATCCGTCAAAGCTTTTTCTTCTGCCATCTCTGGGATCGACATAAGAATACTGCAAATAGAGTCTTTGCTCCGTTTCATCCTCCACCATGACATTCTTCAGATTTTGCCGATCCGAAGGTTCCTGCTGTAAGTCGAGTCCCGGAGCATTCAGGGTGATCAGGCTATCCGTGGGATTTACACTGATTTCGAGCCGGTAATCCGCTTTATTTTCGTCTGTAGTTTCGATATTTCCGATGTAAGTAAAACAGGTTTGCTCGTCGATCACGCTCAAAGTCCGGTTCAGGTTGATATAGGCTCCATCGAACTGGGCACTCATCCCATAAGCACCTGAAAAGAAATTGGTCAACAGGATATGCATCAACATCACCCGGGAGGCTTTCGGAGAAACCAGGTAATCGGAAGCTGATTTGATTCTCAACGGTAATACAAAATCTTTGTATTTATCCATCTGCTTTACGTCGAACACCACATCGAATACACCATAAGCTTCCCCTTTCCGGATCGTCAGTTTCGGATTCGGGATCGTATAATGTTCTGCCAAATCATAATAACTGGCCGAATCTGTCCTGAACTTTTCAAAATTATATTGATCCAGAGTATCGGGATACACCTCTACCTCTACTTCGACATCGTGCGCAACGTCGGACGAACCGCTGACCGATACGCTCACTTCCGTCGTAGCCTTTCCCGAAGCATTGTATACGATTTCCCTGTCGATGAAACCATTCCGGGTCATCAGTACATACTTATCGAACTGTTCATCGGGTAAATTATCACAGCTTTGTTGTCCCAGCGTCAGTACAGCCAACGCTAAACTCAAATATAGATTTCTCTTTTTCATTGTATCTTCTTTTAGTCAATTACCATCCCGGATTCTGTACCAGATTTTTGTTTTTATCCATTTCCGATTGCGGGATCGGCCACAAATACATCTTCTGCATAAACACTTTCTTCATAGGAATGGCCTTCTTATTATCATAAAAAGCCTGCCGTTGATTGCCATTTTCTCCTTCTTCGACACTCGTTTTAGAGACATCCAATCCCATCAGTGGTTTACCTTCTTCATTTTCGCTGCCACCGGCATCCTTCCATCTGCGCAGGTCGAAATAACGGGCCGATTCGAGGAACAGCTCGATCTGCCGCTCCCGTTTCAATGCCCTTCTGAAACTGTTCCGGTCATTGTATACCTGTTGGCTCAAATCCGGTAAACCGGCTCTGAATCGTACCTGCCGGAAAGCTTCGCTCATCTGCGATGTATTCCGCGACACCGTAATTACCCCCTGATTGTTATAGCTCGGGAATGAATAGGTCGCTCCGTCTTCAATTTCATTCAATGCTTCGGCATACCACAACAACACATCGGCATAACGAATCGTCGGTTCGATTTTATGTTTCAGGCTTCCACCCACTGTCAAAGCGTCGTCGGGATGTACATATTTACATACTCCGATTCCGGTCCAGTGATAAAGTTCCCGGTTCATCAGGTCCTGACCGTTCTCACTGTCTTTGTAAAAAAAGACGGATAAATTCCGGTTAGCATCCTCGGTCGCCGTCAGGCATTCCCAAACCCGTCCCGAATAGGCTATAGAAGCATAAAAACGGGGCTCCAGATCGGAATAATACAGCGATACTCCCGCAGGCAAAGGTCTGGACTGTAAGTTATCAGTCGTAAATCCCTTCCCATCGCGGTAATAGTGTCCGGTCTTGTCCTTTTGATCGGCACCGTCTTTCATATAATAGGCATCCACTTGTTTCTGAGTGGCAGAAATTGTATTTCTTCCCAGCAAAGTACGAGGAATCATATTACGCACCAATTCATTGATACATCCATCCACGGTACTCGCCGTCCGGGCAAAAACCAATTCCAGATTCTGGCTACCGGGAACTTCTCCATTAAAACAATTCCGGTATGAAAGATAAGGATCGATATTTCCGGCCCCATTCGGGAAATCCTCGGTAGGTACACCGACTCCCAAAGGCAAGGTCGTTTCATCGGCCGGCTCGGTATATAGCCGGTAATAGTTCATATCGATAACCTCTTTAGCAGCAGCTGCCGCCCGGGCCCATTTCTTATTGTCCTCGACTTGTGAAATCAGTGGAACATTCGTCTGCTTATCCCGCAAACCCGACATCTCTGTATTTCCGTTATACAAAGGGCTTGCAGCATACAGCAGCACCTTAGCCCGAGTAGCCAAAGCAGCTCCCCGCGTAGCCTTCCCGTAGTAGGAAGAAGGCCGGTCCTTCGGCAAAATACGCGCTGCCATTTCCAATTCCGAAACAATATAATTGACACAGGAATCATAAGTTGCCCGGGGATACTGCAAATCTTTATAATCCAGACTTACATCCACCCCTTCCTCCGGCAACAATACCACGGGTCCGTATTGTTTGATCAGCATCCAATAAAAATAAGCACGCAGGAAACGGGCTTGTCCCCGGTAGTCCTCCCGGGTATTTCCATCCAGTTCGAGACACTTGTCGATATTATGAATTAAGATCGATGCCTGACGGATCCCCTGATAGAGTGTTCCCCAACGCCCGTCGTTCAATTCATTCGTCGGAGAAAACTGAGCATTCTGATAATTTTCACACAAACTTCCCGCATTACTGAACATGGCATCATCGGAAGCCAGGTTAAAACCTGTCACATCGGCAAAAGCGATCTCGATCCCTCCATACCAGCCGAAATAGGCATACACATCATTCAACCATTGTTCCGTATAATTTTTATTGGTAAATACCGAATCGACATTCACCATGTCTTTGAAATAAGGATCTACGTCCAGGTATTTTCCACAGCGACTCAACGAAACCGCCGTAAACAAAAGGGCTAAAATATATATGATCTTTTTCATAACCTACCTTTAGAAATTAACTGTTAAACCTAGGGTTACCGTTCTTTGAATCGGGTATGTGGCTCCATTCCCCGAGGCAATTTCAGGATCCCACCATTTGAACGGACTCAGTACGAAAAGATTATTGCCCAACAAATAAAAACGGGCAGTTTCCATTCTTAACTTTCTGGTCAGCTTACGAGGCACGGTATAACCTATTTCCAGGTTTTTAAACCGTAAATACCTGGAATTGCGCAGCCAGAAGGTCGAAGCCTGCGTATTATTCGGATTCGTACCATAAGTGAGGCGAGGGAAAGTAGCATCCGGATTTTCGGTAGCTGTCGTACCACTCACCTCGGCCGGGATCCAACGATTCTTGTCTTTGGCCACGGCCTGCAATACATTTCCAGTCTCACTGGCTGCAAAAGGAAACACCCCGGTTCCGCCCAACATAAAATCACAGTTTCCGGAACCCTGGAACAAAATATTGACATCCAGATTTTTCCACAACACACTAACTCCGAAGCCATAGACAAACTCGGGCGTATTCGTAAACCCGATCGGCAGGATGTCATACTTATCGATCAAACCATCCCCATTGACATCCTTATATTTGATATCACCGGGAAGCACATCTCCGAAAGTCTGTCTGGGACTATTGGCGATATCGCGTTCATCTTTAAACAAACCGATAGCCTGTAATCCCTTGGTCTGTCCCCAACGATATCCCTGCGTTTTCTGATAATCGAGCGCATTCACCGCCTCGTCATATTCCAGCACTTTAGTGCGTGAGAAAGTAAAATTACCACGCGCAGTCAAGGTAACTTCTCCTATTTCCTGACTATACGAAGCCGTTCCATCCATACCTGTCGAACGCATACGTCCTACATTCGCCCACGGCAATTGTCCGTCATGCATCCCCACATAGGCCGGCAGATTCTGCCGAACCATAAAAATCTTCTCCCGGTTATCCCGGAAAACATCTACCGTCAGATCGAATTTATCGAATAATCCCAAATCCAGACCGAAGTTATGTTTCTTAGCTACTTCCCAGGTCAGATTCCGGGCTCCGATTTTTAAAGTCGTCAACGAAGGAGCACCGGTCTGGGCATTATCGCCGAATTGATAGTCGGGATGTACCTGGTCATGATCGACCGTCGAACGGTACGGGAAACGGGCATCCATTTTATCATTTCCCACCTCTCCGTAAGAATACCTCAACTTCAACTGATCGATCCAGGGCACATAATCTTTTATAAACTTCTCATTCGAAGCCATCCACCCCATAGCTACAGCCGGAAAGAAACCGAACCGCGAATTTTTTTCGAAGTTTTCAGAGCCGGTATAACCGAAATTAAATTCCACCATATACCGGTCGTCATAAGAATAAGTGGCCCGTCCAGATAAAGCCATATTCCGGTAAGGAACGATTTTGTAAGGATCGGTTCCCCCATCGGTACGGGTATACTCTTGCTGATAGTAGAGCAACAAACCGCCTACCCGGTGTTTTTCTCCGAACACCCGGTTATAATTCAGGTTAGCTTCGGTATAGTAACGACGATCACCCCAAGCAATCGTATTGGGAGATAACGGCTGTGCATCCGCTACCTTTTTCAATACCAGATCGCCATATCTATCCCGTTGCTTTTCGGCATGATACAAATCAGGACTGGTCAGACGGTGCACTTCATGTGTATTATAAGCATCATAAGAAAAACGTCCGTAAAACTTCAATCCCTTGGTAATAAAATCCAGATCCTGATTCAAAGCGACATTCGTTTCCATTTTGTTTTCCCAGCAAGTCTTATAACCGGTCTGGGTCAATAACACATAAGGATTCATCTGGTCATTACTGGTACCGTAAGTCGGGAACAGACCGTTCGAATAAACGACAGGTACAGTCAAAGGAGTCAAACCGGCCATAGAAGTCCAGATAGCGTCCGAATTAGACCCCGGTTTATTTTGATTAACGATCCAACCACCCACACCCATCTCGAGAATCGTCGTCTTGGTCAGGTTAATATCTACATTCGAACGAAAATTAAACCGCTTATATCTGACATTCGTATCGTAATCGTTCAAATCACCATGTTTATACATCCCCGCTTCATTATAATATCCTCCCGATACAAAATAACGGGCTGTCGAACCTCCTCCGCTGAAATTGATCATCGCCCGATGATTGGTCGTAATATTTTTCAATATTTCGTGCTGCCAGTCTACATTGGGATAGATATCCGGGTCCAATCCTTGTTCGATAATCTTCATTTCTACATCGCTATACATCGGATCCTGATTCCGGCTTAAGCGTGCCTCATTGGCCAAACGGGTGTATGTCAGCCCGTCCACATATTCGGGCATCCGCGAAGGGGTCGATATACCGAATTCCCCTTTCACATTGATTTTCACTTTCCCTTCTTTACCCCGTTTCGTAGTCACCAAAACCACACCGTTCGCCCCCCGCTGACCGTAAATAGCAGTGGCTGAAGCATCTTTCAATACAGAGAACGACTCGATATCTTCAGCATTCAATTCATTGAAATCACGTTCGATTCCATCCACCAGGACAAGAGCCGACGAATTAGCACCGAACGTACTGATTCCCCGGATCCAGAATTCGGAATAGTTCGCTCCCGGTTCTCCGCTGCGCTGCATCGCTATAATACCCGCCACATTTCCGGCCAGCGTATTACTCAATTGCGAGCCTCCCGAGGTTTTCAACTTTTCGACATCTACTGTCGTAATTGCCCCGACGACCGTCGCTTTCCGCTGTACTCCGGCAGCCACCACCGATACTTCATCCAACTGTTCTACCTCTTCTTCCAGGACAATATCATGCTTTTCCTTCCCGGCAATGGCGATCCGTTGGGTTTTATAACCGATAAAAGAAGCCACCAGTGTCGCATACTTATCTGCTTTAATCTTATAATTACCATCTATATCCGACACCACTCCCAAACCAGGTTGATTTTCTATGACAATATTCACCCCCACCAGGGTTTCTCCTTTGGTATCCTTCACTGTTCCGGTAACAGTGATTTCCTCTTTCTGGGCATAAAGTTGAAGAGCAGAAAACACAGTCAACAACAGCATCATGCACCACCGACTCATTATTTTATTCACCATCATTATTTTTTCATTAGATTATTCGTATACAACTTTCCGAATCCGGTAATTGTGGGTATCCCCGACATACATATTCCCATCGGTGTCAAAACATACCCCGTCCGGTGCCTGCAACAATGCATTTTTCCGAAGGCCGTCTTTATATCCTCCTACTCCCGGAGTTCCGATATAAACCGAAACCACACCTCCCGGAGTCACTTTACGGATACAGTGATTCATACAATCGGCGACATACAAATTTCCTTCTTCATCACAACAACATCCGGTAGGATTCCCCCAACCGACATTTTCTGTACCCGGCAGCACCTGAGGTTTATCTACAAATGCTTTCGTATTGAAATCATAATCGGCATAGAATATAGTACCTCCATCCCGGCGGATCATATATAATCTTTTCCCATCCGGAGCAAAACACATGGTATACCGGCCATCTCCTCCGAAATTGTAAAGCGGAACCGAAGTTTTGGTCTTAAAGTCATAACGACAAATTACAGAACCGGTATATTGGCTATGAAAGAGTTCGCCATCCACCGGATTTACAGCCACCCCCCAACCCGATCCGCGCACCAATTCCTTGGCATCTGTAAATCCTTCCCGCCGGGTCATCATCAATACTCCGGAAAGATTAGGATCGTTATTTTCTACTCCTACGAACAAAGTATCCTGCGATTTAGACAAAGCCAAATCCGATAACAAACGCACGGAATAGCGCATCGGAGTAGTCACCTGCCGACCCGTTGTCGAAACAATTCGTATTCCTTTCGAATACTCGATCACAAAAATATCTCCATATTTATCACACAACAGAGTCTGAGGATAATAGAGGTTAGCTTCTTCAAACGAACCGTCCTGTGTCTCGTTTACCCGGCCTACCAAGGTCGATACATTGTCTTTAAACTCATATTTAAAAACACTATCCGAAACCACTTCCTTCGTATGCTCTCCCTTTCCCATCACCACTTTTACCGGTCCGGTCCCGGCACGCGCCGGAACGATAGCATAGATATAATTGTCATTCAGGTTAATGACCGAAGCTTCCTTATCGTTTACATACACCTTGACCAACGCCGTATCGTTACCGAAATTAGAACCGTTGATTACAAGCTGAGAGGCCGATCCTCCCCCTTCAGGCATAAATCCCGCTAACGTTACCGTTGCAGTCGGATCATAGTCCGATTTTGTCTCGTCATCCTGGCAGGCACATTGTAGCCAAACCATGAATACCAAACAAATGCCGAATAAAAAAGCATTTGCTTTTCTCCTTCTTTTTTCCATAGTTTTTTAATTTAATCCTTATCAATAAATATCATTTTGCACACAAAAAAACGTCCGATTAAATTAGCTGAAAGTTTATAAAGTCCATAAAGTCTATAAAGTCATTGGACCCTGCGGACGCCTGTTTCATTGACAATGAAACAGCCTACTCGAAGAATAAATTCTATTGAATTGATTATCAATGATTATACCCTCTTCTTCTTTTCCCATTTTTCTTTCCTTTTCATTTTTTAATGGAAGCGAAGCTTCCAAATAATTATCATTTGTCAATTATCATCTGTCCATTATTCTTTTT
>OJOV01002151.1_pt1 | contig 13170 bp, 17 predicted proteins | sample 1598281 | NCBI WGS metagenome assembly OJOV01 (sample SAMN03922469, study PRJEB24848) | human gut metagenome | isolation source: stool sample | host: Homo sapiens | place: Germany | collected 2010-11
GGGGGGGGGGGGGTACTAATGACAGCCATTTCAAGACTGTCCCGTTTTACCTCACGCCCGGAAGGTAAGAGGGTGAAGAAATGAGCATCGAACGCTACTATCGGTTCTACACCCCCACCTGCGACTGCTGCGGGGCCACACTCCAGGCGGAGGAGAGCTTCTACGATGCTGTCCAGGCCAAGAAGGATGCCGGCTGGATTAGCCGTAAGGTCAAAGGTGAATGGGAGGACGTCTGCACCGACTGCCAAGCCGAGGAAAGGGGGTACAAATGATGGACAGGTTTACCCATCGGTACATGGACGGGGAGGCCTATGTAAGTATTTTCAGCGTAACGGCGTGTGGCGAGGGCGAGGTAAAGGGAGCGCCTATTTCTCGCCTCGCCGCCTATGAGGATACCGGCCTGACCCCGGAGGAAATCACCGCCGCCGAGGACCGGCGGCACCAGTGCAAAATCGAGTGCCTCTTGCGGGAGTACAACAAGGCCACGGCCCAGCTCCAGAAGTTCCGGGGCCTCTACATCGAGATGGTCAAGAAACACGCCGACGACATCTGCGATAAGTGCGCCAACAACCCCCGCATCACCTGCGGAAAGAACTGCCCCAGCTACATCGAGGGCGATCACGGCTGGGCGGACGGGAAACGGGTCGATTTCCACTGGACCTGCATGGATCTGGACTGGGGCAGTTGTCCCCGGCTGGAGGGCTCCGTGTGCCACGGGTGCTATGACGCCGATTTTGCCAACTTCAAGCTGGCTGAGGAGGAGGCACAACATGACAGTTGAGAAAGCTCTCGCCATACTTGATGATCTGCGGGCATGGAATAATACGCCCCCGCCGGACGAGGAAGCAGTGGAGGCTCTTAGCCTTGCCATTTCCACCCTCCGCGCCCAGCAGGACGCGGAGAAGAACGAGCCGCTCACGCTGGGCGAGCTGCGGCAGATGGACGGGGAGCCGGTATGGGTAGAGCCATACCTGGCGGTGCCGGACGGCTGGTACTTGGTGGACCTGACGGACATGGCGCTCCGCCGTCGTCACTCTGTCATCTGGATCGACAAGCCGAACGCTGCGAGCAAGTTCACGGCCTACCGCCGCCCGCCTGTGAAGGAGGAATAAACTGTGAAGGAATCTGAGAAAAAGCCGACCGACCTACTCCACACCGGAGACAAGATAAGGAAGATTCTGCTCGAACACCCGGATCTGCCCCTGCTGGTTTTCGCCGGGGATGAATGCAACAGCGGAGACTACAGCTATATGTCCTGCACCTTAGTCACTGCGGAGGTCGGAGAGTTCCTCGACTGCCAGCAAGATGTAGAACCCGAGCGGTGTTACAACGACCGTGGGGACTTCGAGGAGGCCTTGGCCGACAGGCTCTACTACAGCGACGAGGCCAAAGGAAAGACCGACGAGGAATTTGATGCCCTGGTGAAAGAGAAGATGGCCGAATATGACCCCTACTGGAAGCCGTGTATCATCCTATGGGTGAACAACTGATGCGTGACGGCTACTGTTGGCTCTGCGGGCGCTGGGGCCACCTGGAGGAACATCACATCTTCGGCGGCGCCTACCGCAAAAAATCCACCAAGTACGGCCTGACCGTGTACCTGTGTGGGGACCGTTGCCACCGCAACGGCCCCCATGCAGCACACCGGAGCCGGGAGACGACCCAGCTCCTTCACGAATACGGCCAGAGGAAATTTATGCGGGAGCAGAACGCCACCGTTGAGGACTTCCGCCGGGAGTTCGGGAAAAACTATCTGCCAGAGGAGGAAACCAATGAACCGACTGACGATTGACCAGGAGAAGGAAGCGCTGTATCAGGCCGCCCGCCGGCTGGGCCTCGACGCGCACATTACATACATGGAGCGGAAAGGCGACGCTTACACCTACGCCGAAAAACTGATGCTGAACAGCTACCGCAAGGGGATGCCCTATAAGGCCTCCTATCTCTACTGCGACACGGTTGACGCCTGCTTTTTCTTCGACCATGACGGCCAGGCGGCTGTCAGCATCTCCGCCCGCTGGGTCCAGGGGGCCAAGGACCTGGGCAAGCCCATCCGGGAGGCTCTGGACCTCATCCAGAAGATGCTCGACGCCATGACCGACGAGACGGCGAAATGGCTGAAGGGGAGCCGGGATGAAAGAAATTAGATTCACGATCCCGCTGGCCCCGGTCACCAAGAAGAATTCCCAGCGCATCGCCAACTGCGGGGATTACAGCAAGATCCTCCCCAGTAAAGCCTACGTCCAGTACGAGCGGGACGCCGGCTATTTTCTTCCGCACCGTGGAGCGGCCCTGGCCCGGAGGTGCGAGGTGGTCTGCCTGTTCTATATGCCGACCCGCCGGCGGGTGGACCTGACCAATCTGCTGGAGGCCATCGACGACGTGCTGGTGAAGTACCAGGTGCTGAAAGACGACGACAGCAAGATCATCGTCTCCCACGACGGGAGCCGGGTGCTGTTCGACCCGGACCGGCCCCGGACCGAGGTAACGATAAGATTCATGGAGAGCAACGCCCCCTCCTGTTTGGGCGGAGGTGACAAGCCGTGCGGATAACCTGCAGCAACTGCGGGGCACACGAAAATATCGGCCCCAGCAAAATCACAGATGCTGTGCTGAGGGGATGGGGCAGCTATGGCAGCGCCCTCTATTGCCCGGAATGCACCAAGACGTGGGACGAGCGGAACAAGGGCAGGCCTATGGCCTCGGCCCTGCATACCACGCAAAGGCTGTACGAGCTCATTGCCCCGAGAAATGGGCGGTATAGGTGAGATGGCCCTGCGGCAAAGTGAGGGCAAAAATCGTTCATTTACAGGGCAATCCAGAAAGTGTTATACTGCAAGATGTAAAATCTTAATCATGCCGGAAGCCCCTGCGTTCTCCCCCGGGAGGACGTGGGGGCTTCACTATTTCAGGGAAGGAGGCCGTATTGCGCCGCCCCTTTGCGCCGCCCCCGCCTCGCCAGCGGGAACAATGCAAAGGAGGTTTTCTGATGTTAGGTATCATCGTGCTTATCGTCTATGCCGTCCTGATGATCGGGGCGACGACGGCATTCACAAAGCGGACGCACGACGCCGAGAGCTTCCATGTGGCTGACCGCCGCATCGGAACCGGGGTAGCCGCCATGAGCATCGCCGCTACATGGATTTGGGCGCCCTCCCTCTTTGTGTCTGCGGAAAAGGCATACACCAGCGGAATACCGGGGATTTTCTGGTTCCTGGTCCCCAATGTGCTGTGCCTGCTGATCTTCATCCCGTTCGCCAAGCGGATGAGGGCCAAGTACCCGGAGGGCATCACCCTGTCCGGCTACATGGCCGAGGCATATCAATCCCGGAGGGTGCAGGGCGCGTACTCATTCCAGCTCAGCACCCTGGCTGTCCTCTCCACCTCCGTCCAGCTCCTGGCCGGGGGCAAACTGCTGTCTGCCATCACCGGGATACCGTTCTGGGGAGTGACAATCATCCTCGCGGTGGTGGCGTACTCCTATTCGTGCCTGTCCGGCCTCAGAGCATCGGTTACAACCGACGTTATCCAGCTTGCCATAATCCTGATAGGCTGCGCCGTCCTCGTCCCCTGGACGCTTACACGGGCCGGGGGGATGGGTGCGGTGCTGGCCGGTTTGGGCGGCGCCACCGGGGGCTATACCTCCCTGGTGTCCGAGGCGGGGCTGGCGGTGTTCCTCGGCTTCGGACTTCCCACCGCCATCGGTCTGATCTCCGGCCCGTTCGGGGACCAGTGCTTCTGGCAGCGGGTATTCTCCATCCGGGAGGACCGCCTGGGGCGGTCGTTCTGCATCGGGGCGCTGCTGTTTGCCGTGGTGCCCCTGTCCATGAGCCTGCTGGGCTTTGCCGCGGCCGGCACCGGCTTTGCGGCGGCTGACCCGAGCATGGTCAACGTGGAGCTGATCGGCTCCCTGCTCCCGGCCTGGGTGATGGCTCCGCTCCTGCTGATGGTGCTGTCCGGCCTGCTCTCCACGGTGGACAGCAACCTGTGCGCTGCGGCCTCCCTCACCACCGACTGGAAAATGACCGGCAAATTGGATTCCCTTAGAAAACTGCGGCTTTCCCGGTTCGTGATGGTCCTTATGCTCCTGGTGAGCATATTGATCGCCAACCTGCCCGGCCTGACGGTGACGCACCTGTTCCTGTTCTACGGCACCCTCCGGGCGTCTACCCTGCTCCCCACGGTGCTGACTCTCCTGGGCTGTCGCCTGAGCGCCAACGGCGTGTTCGCCGGTATCGTGACCTCGCTGTGTGTCGGACTTCCTGTCTTTGCTGTCGGGAACATCTTCAACCTGGCTGTGTATAAGACCGCCGGGAGCCTGCTGACCGTTCTTTTGAGCGGGGCCGTGGCCCTCCTGTTCTCCAGGAAGGAGGCGGCGGCATGAAGCTGGGCAGAAAGCAGAGCATCAAGAACGACGCCTGGATTGAGGCCATGGCCCACATCGAGGAGACGGTGAGCCGCAAGGACCTTGATGCCATGGTGGAGCGCACCGTGGCCGACATCCGGGAAAAGACGGCCGGCAAGACCGCCGCCTACGCCTGGAGCGCCGGCAAGGACAGCATCGCCCTCGGCAAGCTCTGTGAGCTGGCCGGGGTGACGGCCTGCATGATCGGCGTGTGCAACCTGGAGTATCCGGCCTTTGCCGCCTGGATCGACGCCAACAAGCCGGAGGGGTGCGAGGTCATCAACACCGGCCAGGATATGGCCTGGCTGGTGAAGCACCCGGAAATGCTGTTCCCCCAGGACAGCAAAGCCGCCGCCCGCTGGTTCTCCATCGTCCAGCACCGCGCCCAGATGCAGTATTTCCGGGCAAAGGGGCTGGACCTCATCATCCTGGGGCGGCGCCGGGCGGACGGCAACTTCGTCGGCCGCAAGTCCAACATCTACACCGACGGCAAGGGCGTTACCCGGTTCAGCCCCCTGGCCGACTGGCCCCATGAGTACGTCCTGGCCCTGATCCACTACTACGACCTGCCCCTGCCCCCTATCTACGGCTGGCCCAACGGCTACCTGTGCGGCACCCACCCCTGGCCCGCGCGGCAGTGGACCGGCAGTGAGGAGAACGGGTGGCGGGAGATCTACGCCATCGACAAGAGCATCGTCACAGCCGCCGCCGAGCATTTCCCCGGGGCGAGGGCGTGTCTGGAGGTGGCGGGCGAATGAACGTCAGGAAGATGCCTCTGGCCTCCCTGCAGAGGCCAGAGCGGAACGTGCGGATGCACACCGAAAAGCAGCTCCGGGAGTTCGAGCGCAGCGTCTCCATGTTCGGCCAGCTCCGGCCTATCGTGGTGGACGAGAACCGGGTTATCCTGGCCGGGAACGGCCTCTATGAGACCCTGCTCCGCATGGGCTGGGAGGAGGCCGACATCCTCCAGATGGAGGGCCTGACCGAGAACCAGAAGAAAAAGCTCATGCTGGCCGACAATAAGATCTTCGGCCTGGGCGTGGACGACCTGGATTCTTTCGACGCTTTCCTGGTGGAGCTGAAGGACGACCTGGACATCCCCGGCTTTGACGAGGACCTGCTGAGGAGCATGGTAGCCCAGGCCGGGGAAGTCACCGAAACGCTGAAGGAGTACGGCACCCTCGACGAGAGCGAGATCGAGGACATCAAGGCCGCCCGGGAGCGCAAGGACCTCTACATGACCGAGGGCATGGGAGAGGACGACGAGGAGCCGGAGGCACCGGCAGCGGGACCCACCCAGCAGGCGGCCGAGCCCAGAGAGCCCGTCCGCCAGTACGTGGTCTGCCCCAACTGCGGCGAGAAGATATGGCTGTAAAGCGTATCCGCTCCGACATGGACGTGGTGACCGCGGCGACGGTGCGGGTGCGCAATGCGTTCCGCAACGGCGTCCCGGTCTATATGTCGTTCAGCGGCGGAAAGGACAGCCTGGCTCTCGCCCAGGTTACCATGTCCCTCATCCAGAGGGGCGAAATCGACCCCTCCCTCCTGACCGTCCAGTTCGTGGACGAGGAGGCTATTTTCCCCTGCATCGAGGAGACCGTCATGGACTGGCGCCGGCGCTTTCTGTATGCCGGCGCCAAGTTCGAGTGGTATTGCGTGGAGGTCAAGCACTTCAACTGCTTCAATGAGCTGTCGGAGGAGGAGACCTTCATCTGCTGGGACAAGCGCAAGCGGGACGTGTGGGTGCGTCAGCCCCCGCCCTTTGCCATCACCAGCCACCCCATGCTGCGGCCCCGGAAGGACAACTACCAGAGCTTCATGCCCCGAGTGTGCATGGACGGCATCACAATGACCGGCGTCCGGGCGGCGGAGTCCGTCCAGCGGCTCCAGTACATGGCCCGGCTGAACACCGGCGGCAAGGGCATGACCGGCCGCAAGCAGATTTTCCCCATCTACGACTGGACCACCAACGACGTCTGGCTGTACCTGCGGAACGAGGGCGTGGAGATTCCGCAGATCTACCTGTACCTCTGGCAGTCCGGCACCAACCGGAACCAGCTGAGGGTGTCGCAGTTCTTCTCTGTGGACACCGCCCGCTCCCTGGTCCAGATGAACGAGTATTACCCGGACCTCATGGAGCGCATCATCCGCCGGGAGCCAAACGCCTACCTCGCCGCCCTCTACTGGGACAGTGAAATGTTCGGCCGGCGCTCCCGCGCCCGGCGGCAGGCCGAGGGCGAGGCCATCACCAAGGACTACAAGGCCATCCTCACGGAGATGTTCTCCGACATGCCCCGGCACTTCAACACCCCCAACAAGCTCCGCGTCGCCAAGACCTACCGCAACCTGTTCATCAAGATAGGCCTGTTCGCAACCCCCAAGGACTATCAGCTGATGTACGAGGCCCTCATGAAAGGGGACCCCAAGCTCCGCTCCTACCGCGCCCTCTACCAGATCATCTACAGCCGGTACATCGAGGATGCCAAGGCTGAGCGAAAGGGGGTGGAGGCGCATGGCTGACGTGAAGCTGACGGCCCCTCTGTCCACCCTGGAGTGGGTGGACCGTACCCTGCTCAAGCCCAACGACTACAACCCCAACAAGGTGAGCCGGGAGAACCTGAAGCTCCTGACCCAATCCATCCTCACCAACGGCTGGACACTGCCCATTGTGGTGCGGCCCGATTACACCATCATCGACGGCTTTCACAGATGGACCGTATCAGGCGAGGAACCGCTGTTGTCCAAGCTGGACGGCAAGGTCCCTGTGGTGAAGGTCTACCACGAGGACCAGAGCGAGGACATCTACGGCACCGTCACCCACAACAGGGCCAGAGGCACCCATCTGCTGGAGCCCATGAAGGCCATTGTGAAACGTCTGATGGACGAAGGCAAGACGGTGCAAGAGATAGGGAAGCAGCTGGGGATGAAGCCGGAGGAGGTATTTAGGCTATCCGACTTCTCCAGGGAAGACTTCCTGGAAATGATGATCAGAGGCAAGACCACATACAGCAAGGCGGAGATGTACACCACCATCTAAGCCCCTGGCAGGCCGTGTGTCATGCTTCTGCATCAAGCAAGGTAGCAACCAACCCAAAGAACGACAAAAGGCACACAAAGCCTGCTGTCGTCTTCCAGGCCAAAAAGACGATGAAGGTCGGCTCCTCACGGTCCGAAAAAAGGTACTGTGAGGGGCCGACCCCTCCGTCGCGGGCTCGACGACCCCGAAAAACGTCCAGTTAGGGAAAAAATTTTTTCCTGAACTTTACTTGTGAGCCGGTGTAGCTCAGCGGGAGAGCAGCCGCCTTTTAAGCGGCAGGTCATGGGTTCAACACCCATCACCGGCACCATCCGAGGAAAGGAGCTGACCAGGATGGCCCAAAAGAAGCCGGAACCCGCCGGATACTGCAACACGGCTGTCCTGGCGAACCTCTTTGACATCACCGCTCAATGGGTGGGGGAGCTGACCCGGAACGGCATCCTCCGCAAGCACGAAACCGAGGTAGGCCCCCGGTATAACGTGGTCGAGGCCACCCGCGCCTATGTCAAGTACCTGCGGGAGAAAGCGGCGGGGCGGAGCGACAAGGACGATGCCGCGGCCGAGAAGGAGCAGCAGAAACTTGCCGCCGAGGTCCGCATCAAGGAGGCCCGGGCAGACTACGCCGAGCTGGAGCTGGCCGAGCTCCAGGGGAAAATGCACCGCTCCGAGGACGTGGAAGCCATGACCCAGCAGCTGGTGTTCACCATCCGGGGGATGCTCGTGGCCCTGCCCGGCCGTCTAGCCGTGGACGTGGCCGGTGTCAGCGACGCCGCCGAGGCCTCCGTGCTGATACGCCGGGAGGTCAACGCCGTACTGGATGAGCTGTCCAACTTCAAGTACGACCCGGCCGCCTATGAAAAGCTGGTGAACGAGCGGCAGAAATGGACGGACACGGATGAGGACATACAGTAGCGAGGCAGAGAAGCTGAATGCGGCCATTTCCGGGACCATCGCCTCGTTCACTCCGCCCGAGGACATCACCGTCACGCAGTGGGCCGACAAAAAGCGCCGCCTCTCCCCAGAGAGCTCCGCCGAGCCTGGCCCGTGGCGCACCTCCCGGACGCCCTACCTGAAAGAGCCGATGGATGCTGTCACCGACCCAAAGGTGAAGCTCCTGGTCATGGTGGCGTCGTCCCAGGTAGGCAAGTCCGAGTTCGAGCTGAACTCCATCGGCTACATCATCGACCAGGACCCCGGCAGCATTCTCTACATCCAGCCCACCATTGACGACGCCAAGAAGTTCTCCAAGCTCCGCATCGCCCCCATGGTGAGGGATTGCCGCACCCTGCGCTCCAAGGTGGCGGACCCGAAGTCCCGGGACAGCAACAACACGATTCTCCAAAAGTCCTTTCCGGGCGGAATGCTGACCATCTGCGGCTCCAACAGCGCGTCGGCCCTCGCCTCCACGCCCGTCCGCTATGTCATTGGAGACGAGCTGGACCGCTGGGCCGGGAGCGCCGGCAAGGAGGGCAGTCCCTGGGAGCTGGCAAAAGCCCGTCAAACGACGTTCTACAATGCCAAGTCCCTGGCCGTGTCCACCCCCACCATCAAGGGGTACAGCGCCATTGCCGACCTGTTCAGCACCGGCACCCAGGAGCGGTGGCACCACCGATGCCCGGAGTGCGGCGAGTACCACGATATCGTGTTCAACGACATCCGCTTTGAGTACGACACCACCGAAATCCGGGGCAAGAAGCACTACACCGTCAGGAGCGTGTCCTGGGTCTGCCCCTCCTGCGAGACACCGCACTCCGAGAGGGAAATGAAAGCGCAGCCCGCCAAGTGGGTAGCGGCCAACCCGGCCGCCTACGCCAACGGGGTGCGCTCTTTCTGGCTGAACGCCTTTTCCTCCCCCTGGGCGTCCTGGGCCTCGCTTATCCTGGCCTATCTGGAGGCCCTGGGCAATTCGGAGAAGCTGCAGGTGGTCTACAACACCAAGTTCGGGGAGCTGTGGGAAGACCGTGGCGACCTGGAGGACGAGGAAACCATCATGGGACGGCGGGAAACCTACGACGCAGAGCTCCCGGACGGCGTTCTGGTGCTGACCTGCGGCGTGGACACCCAGGATGACCGCCTGGAATACGAGGTTGTGGGGCACGGCCGGTGGGGTGAAAAGTGGGGCATCAAGCGCGGCGTCATCATGGGCCGGCCGGATACCGCCGATGTGTGGCAGGCCCTGGACGACATCGTGGACCATCAGTACAGCTTTGCCAACGGCGTGAAGCTGAAAATCTCCACGACCTTCGTTGACAGCGGCGGTCACTACACCCAGGACGTCTATTCCGCCTGCCGGGACAGGATGTACCGCAAGGTGTTCGCCATCAAAGGCCGCGGCGGTGAGGGCGTCCCCTACACGTCGCCGCCCAAAAAGACCAACATCGTCATCAAGGGCCGGTATATCGGCCAGTGCTGGCTATACACCCTGGGCGTGGACTCCGGCAAGCAATCCATCATGGATTCCCTGCGTGTCCGGGAGCCCGGGGCGAAATACTATCACTTCCCCAAGAACCAGGACCTCGGCTACGGCCCGGAGTTCTTCACCGGCCTGCTGTCTGAGCGCCTGGTCTATAAACAGGGGCGCCAAAATCCGTGGGTGTGGGAGAAGATCCCCGGACACGAGCGGAACGAGGCCCTCGACTGCCGGAACTACGCCAACGCCGCCTTCAAGGCGACCGGGGCGGACCTGGATGCAATCGCGCGGCGCCTGAGCGCCCTGGCCGATGGTGGCAAAAAGCCGCCTCCCAAGCGCCAGGCCGCACAGCCCCAGCCCAAGCGGAAGACCGGAGGCATAGACAGATACTTCAACGAGTGGTAAGGAGGTGCCGGAATGACCAGGACAGAGATCACCGTAAAGCTGAACATGAAGCGGGAGCGCCTGCAGATGTACCTGGAGCGTGAGAAATATATGCTCTCCCCGGACGCGGTGCAGAGCTACGGCATCGGCTCCCGGAACCTGCAGAGGTACAGCACGGACCTTGACGACCTCCAGGCCATGATCAAGCGGCTGGAGGATGAAATCGCCGAGCTGGAGGCCCTGGCCGACGGCCGGCGGCCCCGCCGGTCCGTGGGGGTAGTCCCCCGGGACTGGTAACTACGGGTAACAGCTCCGGACGGGGCTTTACCGGGCACCCTGCGGGGGCTTTGTTCCTTTCACCCCGCCGGGCGCCCTCAAAAATCTATCCAAGGAGGTGGACAACACGGAGATCCGCACGACCAAAGCAGACCCCCAGGCCATGGGCTACGGCGACGCCGGCGCAAGCTACGTCCGGCGGGCACTCGCGGCCTTTATCGCCCGGTCCGGCAGCCCCAGGGACGACATCGATATGCACAACTTCACCCTGCGGCAGAGGGGCAGGATGCTCTACATGGCCTCGCCTATCGCCACGAGCGCCATCCGCACCACCTGCACCAACGTCGTGGGCATCGGCCTCAAGCTCAAATGCCATGTAGACCAGGAAGTCCTGGGCATGACGCCGGAGCAGGCCCGGGCGTGGCAGAGGACCACCGAGGCCGAGTGGAGGCTGTGGTCCGACAAAAAGCAGAACTGCGACGCCACGGGGATGTGCAACTTCAACGGCATCCAGCAGCTGGCCCTTGCGTCCGCGCTCATGTCCGGCGACTGCGTGGCCCTGCTCCCCCATGTGGGAGTGACCCCTATCTCCCCCTACGGCCTGCGGGTGAAGCTGGTGGAGGCGGACCTGGTGTCTACCCCTGACACCATGGGCGTCATGCCCGGGACCATCACGGAGGGCACTGCCCCCAACGGCAACTACATCTACGACGGCGTGGAGGTGGACAGGAACACCACGGCCATCGTCGCCTATCACATCTGCAACCGCTATCCGTTCGAGCTGACCCAGATCGGACGGCCCCGGGAGTGGGTGCGGGTGGAGGCCTACGGCAAGCGGACCGGCCTGCCGAACGTGCTGCACATCGTGGACCCGGAGCGCATCGGCCAGTACCGCGGCGTGACGTTCCTCGCCCCTATCATCGAACAGCTGCTGCAGATCCGCCGTTACACGGAGTCCGAGCTGATGGCGGCGCTGGTGCAGTCGTTCTTCACGGCCTGGATCGAGACGGAGACGGACCCGTCCCTGTTCCCGACCAACGAGGTGGGGAGCGAGGAGCGCGGGGATTCGGAAGTCAGCCACGATCCCAACGAGTACGAGATGGGAGCCGGACAGGTCATTCACCTGAAGCCGGGAGAAAAGGTCAACTTCGGCAACCCCAACATCCCCACGAACGGCTTTGACGCCTTCGTCAAATCCGTGGCCACGCAGATAGGCGCCGCCCTGGAGATCCCCCGGGACGTTCTGCTCAAAGAGTTCAATTCCAGCTATTCCGCCAGCCGGGGCGCTCTCCTGGAGGCATACCGCTTTTTCCGAAAGAAGCGGACCTGGCTCGTGGACAGCCTGTGCCAGCCGGTCTATGAGGTCTGGCTGGCCGAGGCCGTGGCCCGAGGACGCATCAGCGCCCCGGGCTTTTTTGCTGACCCTCTCGTCCGGGCGGCGTACTGCGGCGCAAAGTGGATCGGCCCCGCCCAGAGCCAGATCGACCCGAGCAAGGAGGTCAAGGCGGCTATCGAGGCCGTCCACGAGGGCTTTAAGACCCACGAGCAGGCCACCGTCGAGCTTGACGGCGGCGACTGGGAGGAGAACATGGACCAGCTGGAGCGGGAGCAGAAACGCTTGGGCGAGGTCAAAGGCACCACCAATGCGCCGGTAAGCCCCCAGGGAAACAACGACACGGACGGGGACGAGGACGGCCAGGAAGGAGACGACAAATGAACCCGTTTAACTTTATGCGGACCCCCAAAACAAGGGCTTCCGAGCCGGTTATAACCGCCCCCAGTGCCCCCTACTGCATGGAGCGCATCAGCGACACGGAGGCGGAAATCACGCTGTACGGAGACATCGTACAGCGCCGACCGTATGACTGGAGCACCGGCAAGCCCAGTGAGGGCAACTACATCATCCTCAGCGAGTTTCTGAAGGACCTGAAAAGCCTTGCGGACGTGTCCAAACTCACCGTCCGCATCCACAGCGCAGGCGGGAACGCCTACGACGCCATCACCATCCACAACCGCTTGAAAGAGCTGTCCGCAGAGATCACCGTCATTGTTGACGGTATCGCCATGTCGGGCGGCTCTCTCATTATGTGCGCCGCCAAGACGGTCAAGGTGAACCCGGCCAGCCTTGTGATGATCCACAAGTGCTGGTCCTTCAACTGGGACGCCATGAACGCCGACGAGTTGAGGAAGCTGGCGGAGCGCAACGACACCATCGACCGCGCTCAGGCGGCTATCTACCACGCCAAGACTGGCATGAGCGAGGCCGACTTGCTGACCATGATGGGGAACGAAACCTACATGACCGGCCAGGAGGCGGTGGACAAAGGCTTTGCCGACGAACTGCTTGACGGTGATGTCCCGGATATCGCCGCCAGTGCGGACCGCCGCACCATCTACTACTGCGGACAGCCGGTCTGGGCCACCCCGGGCCGACCGCTCCCGGCAAGCATTCCCATCCCGTTGTTTTCTCCCGCCTCGGCGGAAGGAATAAAAACTACGCCGGCCACCACCGGCAACGAAGGAGGAAACCCCATGGCAAAAACCCTTGATGAGCTGAGGGCCGAATATCCCGACCTGGTATCTCAGCTCGAGAACGAGGCGAGAGCCTCTGCGGTTGCCGGAGCCGGTGCGCCTGCTACCCCTCCCGCCGCTCAGCCC
>OJOV01002190.1_pt1 | contig 12894 bp, 10 predicted proteins | sample 1598281 | NCBI WGS metagenome assembly OJOV01 (sample SAMN03922469, study PRJEB24848) | human gut metagenome | isolation source: stool sample | host: Homo sapiens | place: Germany | collected 2010-11
GAAGTCAGGCCAAAGCGCCCATCGGATCCCATGCGGGGAGCATGGTGGCTGGCTCGTCAAGAGCGGCCTGATATTCGGCAGGGAGCAGCGCCTTCGGCACGGCGACCTCGTACACGTATTCGGTGAACCAGTCGTCGCTCATAGTGAAGTAGCCCTTGTCTGCGATCTTGTCGCCCCAAGAGTTCTCCACACGCCAACGACGGGTGGTCGTGCCGTCTTCGGCCACGTCCACGCCGACGAACGCCATAGCGTGGTTCATCGCGGAATCGGCGAAACGCACGCGATCTTCCTTGTTCAGATCGAAGTCGACGCCATACACCTTGCCGTATTCAAACAGATCAGTGGCCCAAGCGCCGTTTTCACGATCCATCATCGGGTGGCAGTCAGCACCGAACCATACTGGAATGCCCTGCTCTTCGAGAATCTGACGCACGCAATCCTTCATGAACTGGTTCGGCACGTTCAGGTATTCGGTCGGGTCTCCCCCGGCCACATTACCCAAGTGCTCGATACCGATCTTCTTGCCCTTCGCATGCTCCTGACGAGGATCGTCGACCAGGCACACGTAGCTTTCCAAATCGGCGGAACCGACGTACTTCTGCCAGAATTCCACAGGCGTGACCTCACCATCGCGGTGGAACTCGCCGTCCTTGTCGGTCCACTCCCAGTCGAAGCTCTTCGGCGGCTCGCCCAAGTGAATCGTCAGAATGCGGTGTCCGGCGGCGGTCGCTTCGGCGATTACCGATTCGATCGAAGCCGGATCAGCATACATGTGCGCGACGGCCGTATGCAGCAGGCGACGCAATTGCACGTTCATTTCGCCGGTGTTCTTGGAGGATTCGGTTTCCGGGAACAGATCCTTCGGAACGGCACCGTACTTCTTGTACACGTTCATGGCCATGGTCCACTGGCCGCCGTCGCCCATCACGTCGGCGAGCAGATGCTGGATCAGGCGGGAGTCGGACGGCTCGCCGGCCTTCACCAGTTCGGCCACGTCCTGCAGGAAGTAGTTGACGCGCTCGAGCTTGTCGTAGTACATGGCATAGTTCTGGGAGAACTCGAATTCCTTCAGCCCCATGTTCTTCTTGGCCACGAAACGAGCCACGTTCAGCGAGCTGAACAGCCAGCAACGGCCGGAACGATCCTGATGGGTGGCGGTGCCATTGTCGACAATGGTGGAGAATCGGCGCTGCATCAGGCGGGCGCGGTCATAGTTGCGTGCCACCTTGTTGATGCCAGCCGCGGTGACCGCGTTCATGGCCATACGGTTGTGGTCGCTGGCTTCGAAATCCTCAACCAGCGTTGCCAATGCATCAGCGCTCAACGGCGTGATGTCAGTCATTGTTCTGTTCCTCCTGTGCTTCTTCGCCCTGGTCAGACTGCTCGTCTTCGGACGGTTCTTCAAAATCGTCATTATTCTGCTGTTCGTCGGAGACAACATCCTCGTCGAAGGTCACTTCCGGTTCGCCCGCAACAGTTTCGCCACTCTCGTCGTGCGATTCCGCCGGAGTTTCAGCTTCAGCTGCGGAATCATGCTGTTCGCCGTCGATGGAATTGACCACGGACAGGCCGTTCGCGCCGAAACCGGAGAACGCGTTGGCAAACATGGCACGCAGTTCACTGACACGCTGCGTGATCTGCGCCTCACGGGTCTGCAGGTCGGCGATGCGCTGCTGCACACCTTCAAGCTCGCTCTTGGCTGCCTCACGACGCTCGTTGATCTGCTCGTCGGCCTCTTCGGTGGCCTGCTTGAGAATGCTGGCAGCCTGCTTGTCGGCTGCCTCACGCTTGTCGGAAGCGTATGCCTCGGCCTCATCGCGCGTATGCTGCGCTTCTGAAATCAGCTCGTCGGACTGCTTCTTGGCGATTTCACGGCGTTCGTTCAGGTCGGCGAGCAGCTCGTTGACCTTCTTCGTAGCCTCATCCTGCTGGGCGGAAATGTCGGCGCGGATCTGCTCCACCTCGGCATTGACCTGGCTGATGGTCTTGGTGCGATGCACTTCGGCCTCGTCGGTGATCTCCTGTGCCTTGGCTTTGGCGGTATCCGTGATTTCCGAGGCACGGCGCTGCGCGTCCGTCATCATCTTGGACACCTGCTCACGCACGTCGGCCAGCTTCTTGTTGGCTTCGGCCAACGCGGATTCGATCTGGTCGTTGGTCTCGCTTTTCATGCGGTTGATCTCGTCATTGGCGTTCTTGCGCTGCGCCGCGATCTGCTCGGTGGCTTCGGCGCGCAGATCGGAGAGCTCGCGCTCCTGCGTGGCGCGCTCCGATGCGAGACGCTTGTCATGCTCCTCACGGGAGTTCGTCAATTCCAGATCGACGGTCTGGCGCTGCGCCACCACGGCCTTCTGCGCTTCGCCACGCAGCTGGTCCGCTTCGCGCTGGGCGTTGGACTTCAACGTGTCGGCATCATTATTGGCCTTCGACAGCACCGCTTCGGCCTTGGCGTTGGCCTCGTCGAGAATGCGCTTGGCGTCGAGCTTGGCGTTGTTCAGCAGGGTTTCGGCCTGAAGCTGCACCGTGGCGCGTGCCGCGGAAGCGTCTTTCTTGGCACGGTCGAGCAGCTCGGCGCTGGTTTGTTCCGCGCTGGCGAGCATCTGCTGAGCGTTGGCGCCCAGAGATGCGAACGAATTCGGGTTGGCCTTCTTGTTTTTCTCTTCCTGCAGCTGTGCCTGCAGTTCAAGGATGGTCTGATCGTCGGCCTTGACCTGATCACGCAGACGGTCCACCGTCTCCTGAGCCAAAGCGAACGCCTCATCGACCCTTTCCTTGTCGTACCCCCTCAACACGATTGGGAACTGCTCAACCATGGTATTCCTTTCACGAATTCCCTTCCATCGCGCATCTTGCCCGCGCCTATCCGTTTTGAACTTTAGCGCAGAACAAACGTTCGGCACACGGCAGTCGCATAATTCTCACAGAGAGCACAGAAATCGTTCGAGGAAACGCCGACGCCGTTCAGCCGAGCAGAATCTCACTTGAGGATGGCTGCAGATAATAACGCACCGATTCGCGGATCACATCGTTACCTGCGGCGATTTGCTGCGCGATTGACAGTCCATGTTGCGGATGTGGCTGCTCGTTGACGATCGGCAGGCTTACGAAACCCGACAGAATGCGCTTTTCCTGCGCTGCAGACCAGTCGAGCAAATGGTAGAACAGCGAATTGCAGACGAACGTGCCCGCATCCGAACTCAACGCGGCGGGAATCTCATGTTTGGCGAAATCGCGCAGAATCGAACGCAACGGCAGGCGCGTCCAATATGCCGCAGGCCCTTCCGGATTGATCGGACGGCGAGGCGGAATCACATTGTCGGCGTCAGGCTTGGCCGCGTCCATCAGATTCGTGGCGCATCGCTCCAACAGCACGCCGCGGGCCGAACGCTTCAAACCGGTGGCGATGACAATATCGGGATTCGCCTGTTCGATGGCGTTCAGCAACATGGGCCAGGCATTGGCGAAACTGACCGGAAGCGTCACCGTCGTCACGCTCATGGAAACATCCTGCAGAAGATCGTCGGACAGCGCCACGGATTGAGATGGATCATTCCAATATTCGGCGAGCGCCACGGGAACAAGTACGGCCGGATTCACGTCGATGCCGTCGTACGGGGTGAAACCTGAGATGACGATGTTGATCTGCTGCATGTGTTCCAGTGTACGTGGTTGAAAGGTGGGTTCGTTTACGATCAGTGCTTATGCATTTGCGAGAATGCTTCGGCGAACACCGCGTGCATGCGCGCTTTCGCTTCTTGTTTGGCATGTTCCGGGTCGAGGCTGCGCGCGATGTTCTCGGCGATCGGCATGTCGGCCTGTGTGGTGATTTTGAGATTCGTTTCGGATCCGGCGACGATGGCGACCGGCTCGTTCGGCAGATAGTCCACCACCACGCGGGTGTCGTCGGTTGGGTGGAAGTCGGGATCGGCGGTGGCGAGCTCGTAGGCTTTGGTGATGGTACCGAAACGGAAGGCCTGCGGGGTTTGCGCGCGGAATGCGTTCGTACGATCAGGCACGGAGCGCACCACCTTGCGCTCTCCAAGATCTTCGGTCAGTAGAATCGTGTCAGTGGACGCGTATGCCACGGTCGCCGCGTTGAACTGGTCGAGGCTGTCGATGCAGCCGTCGATGGATTGCTGTTCGACGAACGGTCGCACGGAATCGTGGATGAGGATTTTCGCGCCATCGGGAATGCCTGCCTGCTTGAGCAGATCAAGCGCGGAGCGGGTGCTGTCCACACGCTCGGAGCCACCCGGAATCACGGCACGCACCTTGGTATAACCGGCTTCGTCGATGAGCATGTTCACCATATTGCTGACACGCTCGTTGACCACGACGATGATGTCGCTCACGCGATCGTTGCGTTCGAACGCCTCGATGCTCCAGCAGACGATTGGCTTATCCCCCACCGAAACCAACTGCTTGGGATTGTTCTCATCGAATCGCGTGCCGAAACCGGCCGCCAACACCACGGCCACAACCGGCATCTTCTGTTCCTGCATCTGCTCTCTCTCACTCATACGTCCCACCGTAAACCCCCGAATCGGTTTGCAGCGCGTTTTGCCTTACGTTCTGCACGCAATCCGCAATAGCGCGCCGCTCTCCCACTATTCGCGCACGATCAGCGCAAGCATACGACCTTCGTGCGCTTTGCCTGCGATGGTGGCACGGCGATGCGAGAACCAGAGCGGATTTTCCAGCGTGCACAGGCTACGGCGGATTTTCTTGAAACGTTCCGCGAGCTGCGGTTCGCCTTCGCCATCGGCCTGGCAGATTTCCGCCAATTCCTCGTCTTCGGAAAGATACTGGGTGGCTGCGTTGACGCGGGCGCGGGAGGAAACGACGTTATCAGCCGGAACACCGGCTTTGGCAAGCTCCTGCAGCGCGGCGGCCGCAATATCGATGCCCGGCTGGCCGAAACGGCTCAGCGTGAAGGTTCCAGGGAACTGCGCGTCGAATTCGTCGGCAATGTCTCCGCCCACCTCGTAGCAGTCGCCGCAGATGCACGGGCCCAGCGTGGCGACAATACGCTCCGGCCTGGCTCCCTTGGACACCATCTTTTCGATGGTGGCGCCGATCACACCGTTCTGCAGGCCACGACGGCCGCAATGCGCGGCGCCGATCACGCCAGCTTCCGGATCGGCCATGAGCACCGGCAGGCAGTCGGCCGCAAACATGCCGAGCGCCACGTTCTTCTGAGCGGTCACCTGGCCGTCCGCTTCAACCACTGCCGGCTCATCCGCGGTTTCGCCCACCTGCTGAGCGGTTTCGCCCTTGCCGCCAGACACGTCGAAACCGAACGGACGGTTCATGACGAACAATTCGTCCACATCGACGGCAACGCCGGAATGCACCTGGCTGACCAGGCTCAGCTTCGCGTCGATGGCGTTGGAGAGCGCCACACGATTGGCGAGCACATGGTTCGGATCATCGCCGGACTTGCCTCCGAGATTGCAGTGCGCATAATCGCCTTCGCTGGTGCCACCAAGTCGCGTGGTGTACACGACTTTGACGCCCGGCGCAAGCATGATCGGAATGGTCACCGGGATTGGATTGCCGTCCACGTCGGTCGGGTCGATCGCATTGCTGTCAAGAATCGCGTCGTCATACTGCTTGTCAGTCATTTTTTTGTTTTCCTTGATTGTTCTACGATTATTTCAACTTATTTCTGCTGATTTTCTGCGTCTACACGATGTTTTTCGCAATTATTCCGCTTTGAGCGTCGGCTTTTTGGTACGAGATCGGATGGCTGCGTTCACGGGCACTTCCTGCGGGCATGGCATGGAGAAGACATGCGCCGGATTGTTGATGGATTCGACCCAATGTCCGTCGGCGTCACGGAATCCGCCTGCGGGAACGGTGTAGGCGAGCGGCGCCGCGCCCGGTAGCACGAATTCGACTTCCTGACCGGCTTCGATTTTGTTGCGGCTCATAATGGTCACACGGCCGCCGTCTTCTTCGCTCCACGAGAGCACTTCGCCAACCACCAGCCAAGCGCGGAAATACGCGGAACGGTCGGTGCTTTGCTGCACTTTGTGTTCCGGATAGTAGAAGCCGGTGGAATAGTCGCGGTGCGCCACCTTGTCTGGCTCGTCCAGCAACCAGTCAGGCAGGGACACGTGTTCCGCCGGGCGCACTCCGGCGTGATACCAGCCTTCCGGCAGGATTTCCGCAGCCGTGTTCGACTTACGCCTCGTACTACGCGCATGGTAGCTCAGATCATCCGGTTCGCCGGCGGAAGCGACTGGAACGGTTGCAATATCCGGCTTCCCCGCGAACGCGCCATCCGCATGTTCCATAATCAAATCGGTGGTTTCCGGCTTGCCGTAATCCGGATCAGACGGGCGAATCACACGGTCATGGAATGGCTTCAGCACAGTGCCATCCTCGTCTTCAAAACCGCGTTGCACCATGTATGCGTCAACGGCGGTCTTGTAAGCGTTCGTCATCGCCGCAATATAGTAGGCGCTCTTGGAACGTCCTTCGATTTTCAGACTGGTCGCACCCGAATCAAGCAGATCGTCGATATGCGCAAGCATGTTCATATCCTGCGAATTGAACAGATACGCGCCTTCCTTAGTCTGTTCTATCGGAAAATACTGGCCGGGACGCTTTTCTTCGACGATGGAATACTTCCAGCGGCACGGTTGAGCGCATTCGCCATGATTGCCGTCACGTCCGGTCAGATAATTGGAGAACAGACAACGACCGGAGAACGCCATGCACATCGCGCCATGCACGAAGCATTCGATGTCAAGATCGTCGGGAATGCGTGCGCGAATGTCTCGCACGGCCTGCAGATCCATTTCACGGGCAAGCACCACACGACGTGCGCCCAACTGGTAGAAGGCGTTCGCTGCCTGATAGTTGGTGACTCCCGCCTGCGTGCTCACATGCAGTTCCAGGTTCGGCGCCACTTCGCGAGCCATGAGCATCACGCCAATGTCGGAAACGATCAGTGCGTCCACGCCGGTGTCTTTGAGCTGGCCGATGTATTCGCGCATCGCTTCGACTTCATTGTTGCGCGGCAACACATTGCAGGTCACATACACGCGAGCGCCACGCTCATGCGCGTAACGGGAGCCTTCTTCGAAATCCTCCAAACTCAGGTTTTTCGGCGCCGAACGCATGCCGAACGCCTTACCTCCGCAGTAGACGGCGTCCGCACCGTAATCGACGGCGGTTTTCAGTCCTCGCAGATTGCCCGCGGGAGCCAATACTTCAGGCTTGTTTCTTCTTTGCACGCTTGTTCCTCTTACTCGATTTTTCCGCTCTATATTCTCGACTATTCACGGGACACTTCTGCCGCATCCGGGAAATACATACGAGGAAAAACACATGCGGAAAACAAAGGCGTCCATCGTGGAGACGGACGCCTTGACGCAAAACGTTGCGAATCTGACACTCAGCCGAGTTTGGCGAGTTCCTCTTCGGTGAGTTCGAGCTCGTCGGCCTTGAGGGAATCGAGAATGGTTTCCGGTCGATGGGCGCCGGGAATCACGAACATGTGGTCGCCCTTGGCCAGCTCCCATGCGAGCACCACACGCTGGTAGCTCACGCCACGGGCTTCGGCCACCTCGCGGAACGGATCGAACAGGTGCTCGTCGTACGGGTGACGGTAGCCGCCCAACGGACTCCAGCACACGAACGCCAGACCCTGCTCGGCGCAATAGTCAAGCGTATCTTGGGTGTCCAGATGAATCGGAGAATACTGGTTCTGCACAGCCACAAGCTTGTCGCCGAGGATCTCCTGCGCGATCTTCAACTGTTCGATGCTCACGTTGGAAACACCCGCCCACTGGGCCACGCCCTGATCGAGCAGCGCCTTGATGCCTTCGCAGGACTCGTTGTACGGCACTTCCGGATCATGACGGTGCAGGTACAGCAGATCGATGCTGTCAACGCCAAGCGCCATCGCGGACTGCTTGCCGTATTCGATCAGATGCTCCGGCTTGCCGTCACGCGGCCAAACCGGCTTGTCACCCTCCCAAGCGCGGCGCAAGCCCACCTTGGTGGCCACGGTGACTTCCTCACGCGGGCCCTTCCACGAGTCAAGCGCCTCACGCACCAGCTTTTCGCCGGTCTGTTCCTCTTCGCCCGGCGTGTAGTACGCCCAAGCGGTGTCGATGTGACGGCATCCGGCATCCAACGAGGCGTGCAATGTTTCGATACCGACATCGTGACCACGATTGTTTTCAATGGTCAACGGCATTTCACCATGGCCGATGGCCGTGGTGCGGAACGGTCCAAGATTACGGAACAAAGCCATCCCGATCTCCTTCAACAACGTACAGAGTGTCTTTCCGAATGCAACCTTACCAGCCGACCCGCCTCAGCAGACAACAAACCCACCAAACATGCGCGTAATGCCGCAGATCAGCGACCACCGAAGCTGCCGCCGCCGGAACCACCGGAGGAACCGCCGAAACCACCGCCGGAGAAGCTACCACCGGAACCACCGTAACTGCTGGACGGAGATGCCGCGGCAATCGTCGATTGAATATCAGCAAAACCTGATTCCAACTGCGCGCCAATATCACCAAAATTGGCGCTCGGCGAGAAATCCATCGAATTCGTATCACACGAAGCAGGACCGGCGTAATGATGATTGAAATACCATGAACGGTAACTCCAGTAGAGCAGCGAATCGGAAGCGTTGGCATCAAGCCAACTCGGGTCGGCAAGCTGCGGGTACGCCTTGAGCAGCTGCTTCATCGCCTTTTCGGAAATGCCGAACGCGGTGGCGTACACCATGTAGCGACCCCACAACGTCAGATCAGCCACACCACGATCACGGAAGTCGCTGAAATCCTCCATATACCGTTTCAAACCGACCACCTGACCGGCAAGACGCTGACCATTGTCGTTAAGCCCCTTCAATTTGAGGTAGCTCAGCGCAAACACGGACGCGAACATCATCGGCGCGGAAATCAGCACGACCAACGCAAGATTGCCGATCACGCCAAAATACACTATGGAAAGGAACGCCAGGATCGCGGCGCAGATGCCTGCGGCGAACGCTCCCCCGCCGCATGACGAAGTGGCACCCAACATGGAGAATTCGCTACTGCACGCATTCGTAAACTTTTCCTGATACTTGTAGCCCTTCGACCAATCGGAGAAATTCTTGTCCATCTGTTTCAGATCGAACACCGGAGAACCAATGCGTTCGGACGCCTTCACCAGCAGGTCGAGCGCGGTACGTTCGCTCTGGCTCAGCGCCAACGACTGCGGGTTATCGAACACCACCGGCAGTATCACGATGGTGCTGGTTTTGCCTGCATCACGCGCACGAGCTGGATCATTGGAAATCAGCTGCGCGATATCGGCATTGCGAGACCGACTCATATCAATGCCCCGATACATGGCGGCCGGCCCCGGGTAAATGGCGATTGCTCCACGCGAAGCGAGCGAGAGCACGGAAGCCGACATTTTTCGGCTCGACAGTGTTTTCGAATGCTTGTTGTCAACGATATGCAGCAGTTCCGCAGCGCTGGCGGGGCTCATTTCCGGCTCGTCACGCCAATACTCGATGTCACCGTGGTATTGCGAACGATCGAAACTGTGCAATGCGAGCACAACGGCGATCACACACAAGATCAGCCCGGCCACGGCAATGGCGATCCACGTGATCAGGCGGATACGCGCTTTTGTGCGCTGCCGGTCACGCCACTGCTGCTCCTGTTGGGCCTCGCTTTCCATAATGCCGTTTTTGATGGTGGTATCACGAGTGCGTGCCACACCGCTGGTCGCACCGACGTCGAACATGGCGACCACGTCAACATAGTCGCCGGCACGAACGTCGTGCACGGTGAACTGCAACGACCCCTTATCACCACGTTCGGTGGTGGACGTACGTTCGGTGTGCAGCCAGGCCCATGAATTATCCGCCGTAATGCCATCCGGGAACGTGACGGTTCCGGTGACCTTGCCGATGGGAATCTGATTGCTCACGCCGAGCGGCTCCCATTGGAACGTGGCCACGTCTTGATAGGCGGTGGCCACGCCCTGCATGGTCATGGTCACATCGAATTTCAGGCTGCTCGCCGACGTGGTGGCGGGAATATTCCAGCCGATTTCGATTTTCTTGGAACGATCGTCGGTATTGTCGGCAACAAGACCGTCTTTTGCGGGATCGAACGGCTGCGGATTGCTGTCACCTTGCGAAACATCGGCGATATACCACTGCCCCGCATGTTCTCGATTCCATTCGTCGGTGCTATAGCTGCTTGGGATTGCGATATCACCCTGCTGGTAGGTCTCTCCCGTCGTCGCGTTGCGCACGCTGATATCGGTGATATTGGTCAGGTTGCTTTCCTTCAGCGTGTACTGCTGGTACAGCTGCTTCCACGGATGGTCGCCGTCGTCATCGCTGCGGTCGGCGAGTTTCATATCGATGTGTTGGGTGATTTTCAAATCGCCATTGCTTTGCACCTGCACATCGTAGTCGAGCGTTTTGTAGCTCAGATCGGCCCCACCGTCATCCAATGCGATGGCCAGCAATATGGCCGCTACAACGCCAACGGTGACGACGATCGCGATACCGAAGCTGCGCACCGCTCGCGACGCATGCTGTTTGGCCGTCATAATCCCTCTTTCTCGCTTCTTCTTCCCTCAGATGGCCGTACAACAGATGGCCGTACAAGCCGAATTGAACAGTAAAGCCCCATCGTCATCGGACGGGGCTTTACATGCATGTCAGAACTTAACTTGCGGAACCTGACGATCCGCTTCGTCCACCTGGAAGTAAGGGGCCTGTTCGAAATGGAACAAGCCGGCGATAATATTGGTCGGCACGACCTCGGTCTGGGTATTGTACTTCTGCACGACATCGTTGTAGAACTGGCGTGCGTAGGCGATCTTCTCTTCCAACGATTTCAGCTGATTCTGCAAATCCATGAAATTCGTATTGGCCTGCAGCTGCGGATAGTTTTCGGATACGGCCTGCAGATTGACAAGTGCGCGGCTCAGCTGGTTTTCCGCAGCGATGCGCTGCGCCACGTCACCGCTTTGCGCGGCCTGCACCACGCCGGCACGGGCCTGCGTGACCTGCGTGAACACTTGGGATTCGTGGGCCGCATAACCTTTGACCGTTTCCACCAGGTTCGGAATAAGATCGGTACGCTGCTTGAGCTGCACGTCGATCTGCGCCCAACCGTTCTTCACACGATTACGTAGCGTGACCAGCCCGTTGTAGGCGCTGACGGCCCAAAGCACAATAAGTACAACGATGACGGCAATGATAATGCCAACGACCATGACGACTCCTTCGTTAATGGCTCTTCACACCATTCTTGCATGCGCCCAGGTACGTTATGACAAAACCCATGCCCCCGTGTCTCATTTTCATGCAATCTGCATGGAAACGCAAAAGTGCCCCGTACCTTCCGGTACAGGGCACTTCAGTCAGTCAGCTATGCTGCGAGGGATCCTTTTGAGGCGTCAGTCCTCAAAAGGATCAAAGTCGCGGCGGACGCGGCGGCGAGGACGCTCGGAACGCTCTTCGCGATCGGCACGGTACTCGTCGTAGTTCTCGTCGGCTGCGTAACGCGGATTGCGGTCGTCGCGGCGGCTGCTGCGACGACGGTCGGAACGACGATCATCGCGATCGTAGTCACGGTCATCGCGATCGGAACGACGACGACGCGGACGATCATCATAATCACGATCGTCACGATCGGAACGACGATCATCACGACGGCCACGGCTGCCGCGACGGTCATCGCGATCGGAACGCTCACGGCGCGGAGCGGAGGATTCCTGATCTTCGAAGCCTGGAATGGCCAGGGAGATCTTGCCGCGATCGTCAACGCCCTGCACGACTACCTCAACGGTGTCACCTTCCTTGAGCACGTCTTCGACGGCGTCGATACGCTCGCCGTTGGCCAGATTACGGATCTGGGAGATGTGCAACAGGCCGTCGGTGCCCGGGGTCAGGTTCACGAAGGCACCGAAGGAGGTGGTCTTCACAACCTTGCCGTTGTAGGTTTCGCCGGCTTCAGGAACGTGCGGGTTGGCGATCTGGTCGATGATCTGCTTGGCCTTTTCAGCGCCGTCGCCACCTTCGGAGGAGATGAACACGGTACCGTCATCTTCGATGGCGATCTCCGCACCGGTCTCTTCCTGAATCTGGTTGATCATCTTGCCCTTCGGACCGATGACTTCGCCGATCTTGTCGACCGGAACGGTGGTGGTGATGATGCGCGGTGCGTACGGGCTCATCTCGGCCGGACCATCGATGCACTCGTTGATGACTTCGAGAATGGTGGTACGGGCTTCCTTGGCCTGCTGCAGGGCGCGGGCCAGGATGTCGAAGGTAAGGCCGGTGGCCTTGTTGTCCATCTGCAGGGCGGTGATGCCCTCGGTGGTGCCGGTGACCTTAAAGTCCATGTCGCCCAGGAAGTCCTCGAGACCCTGGATGTCGGACAGGACCACGGTCTTACCCTCCTCCTGGATCAGGCCCATGGCGATACCGGAGACCGGGCGCTTAATGGGCACGCCGCCGTCCATAAGGGCGAGCGTGGAGCCGCAGGTCGAAGCCATCGAAGAGGAACCGTTGGACTCCATGACCTCGGAGACGACGCGGATGGCATAAGGGAATTTGCGAATCTGCAAAAAGCGTAGGCCAACGCTTAAGTAAAGGCCAACACCGATGATACAGATCATGGCAGGAACTCCCCAGATGAAATTGTTGATCACGTTGTTGATGGATTCGATGGTGTTTAACATAGGGATACCTTTCTTTCGTAGTAAAAAATATGACCGCCGAAGACATGAAATCGCGAATGTTTCTGTGATACGGACAAGCGAAGCCGTTCGACGGGCGAATAAAAAAATGATACCATAATCGGAAAAAAAAGTATAGCAAAAACGCGGCGCAGCAGGGCAAATGTG
>OJOV01002192.1_pt1 | contig 12879 bp, 6 predicted proteins | sample 1598281 | NCBI WGS metagenome assembly OJOV01 (sample SAMN03922469, study PRJEB24848) | human gut metagenome | isolation source: stool sample | host: Homo sapiens | place: Germany | collected 2010-11
TCCTTGCCGGCAATCTTCGCGGTGACGCCGCTCGCCAGCTCAACGCTGGTCGGCTGCATGGTCAGCTCACAGCCGTTGGAGTTGAGCACCGCCTTCTGGACCGAGCCGCCGCCGGTGACAGTGGTTCTTCCGTTCGCGGTAAGCGTGCTGATGGAGGTACTGCCGGTCGTCAGGATGGTGCCGGTCTGCTCATTGGCAACGTCCCAGACAGCTGCATCCAGCGTCAGGCTGACGCTGCTGCCGTTCATTTTAAGATCGGAGAAGCCGCCTGCAGTCGCTGCCAGATTGCTCTCGGTCAGCGTTGCAGAGGTTTTTACCTCGGTGGTGCCGATGTTGGTATTGCCGGTCGCAATGACCTGCGGGGTCAGTCCGGTCGGGTTGGAGACGACCATCTCGAGTGCGGAAACACCGTCCAGCGTTACATTGCCGCCGCTGACGATGATATCGCCCGCAACGGTGACATCCTCAAGCGTTACATTGCCCGCCAGAACGCCCTCGGTGATGTACAGATTGCCCTTGATATCCGCATCGGCCAGCGTGCACGGTACGGAAATCGTAACGTTTTTGGTATCGCTCTTGAGCGTAGCCTGCGAATACACGTTGCCGTTCTTATTCAGCGAGGTGCCCATATAGCCGTACAGCATTTTGGCGATTTCGCCTCGGCTGAGCGTGCCCTGCGGCTTAAAGGTACCGTTCGTGTAGCCGTTGATATACCCCTGCTTGACCGCTTCCGCAACGTAGGACTTGCTGTAATCGCTCAGCTTGGCCCGATCAGAGAACATATCCAGCGCAGACAGATCAGCCGTCGGCGTGTACTTGTGCAGTCGGCCGAGGATGGTTGCCGCCTGCTCACGGGTCAGTGTGCCCTCCGGCGCCATACGGTTGTTGCCGACACCGTTGATATAACCCTGCTTGACCGCAATCTGCACGGTTTCGTAGAAAACATCGCTCGAATTGACATCCGAGAAGCTGATATCCGCCTTTTCGGTAAAGCCGAACGCGCGGTTGATATAGCGCATGAACTCCCAGCGCGTTACCTTGTCATCCGGGCCGTAGTTGCCTGTGCTGGCAGACGGATTGATAATGCCGTTTTCATGCAGCTCAGTAATGTAGGACTTTGCCCAGTGGCCATCAATATCCGAAGCCGCAAAGGCAGCCGGCACGGTACTGACCAGCAGCGCCGCTGTCAGTACGGCGGAAAGGACTTTTTTCAAAGCTATCACCTCTTATTATAATTTACCTTTATTCTACCATTCTTTTGTTTATTTGTGTACTGTTATTTTTATCTCGAGACAGGGCTTTTGTCTAAAGAGACGGTCTGCTGCCGGTTTTGGTTTCGCATTTTCGCAGAATTTTCCGATATTCTCACAGAACGTACAATTTCTGCTCTGCCGTTTTGTATATCATTACTCCGCTTCATGGAATCTTTTCACAAATTCGCGCAAAACCCCTTGCATTGACAGCCGGATATTGTATAATTTAGATAGTGGCAATCCGTCGACCGAAAGCGGCGATGCGCCAACTAACACGATGAGGTGATACCAATGGATTATATGTCGGAATACAAGCGTTGGCTGGACTGCTCTGCCCTCTCTGCGGACGAGCATGCCGAGCTGGCTGCTGTTGCAGATAATCAGGAAGAAATCGAAAGCCGTTTCTTTGCGCCGCTGTCGTTCGGCACGGCCGGTCTGCGCGGTGTACTGGGCGTCGGCCTCAACCGCATGAACCGCTTTACCGTCGGTCAGGCTGCACAGGGTTTGGCAAACCTGATCGTATCGAATGGTCAGGCCGCAATGGACCGCGGCGTTGCCATCGCATATGACTCCCGCCATTTCTCGGCCGAGTTCGCCAAGCAGTCTGCGTGCATCATGGCCGCAAACGGCATCCAGTCGCTGCTGTTCGATGAGCTGCGTCCGACCCCGGAGCTGTCCTTCGCTGTCCGTCACTACGGCTGCATCGCAGGCATCAACATCACGGCTTCCCACAACCCGAAGGAGTACAACGGCTACAAGGTTTACTGGGAGGACGGCGCACAGCTTCCTCCGGCCGAGGCAGACGTGGTTGCCAGCGAAATGGCAAAGACCGATATCTTCACCGGTGTAAAAACTGCAGACTACGATGAGTCCGTCAAAAACGGTCTGATCCGTATTCTGTCTAAGGAGACCGACGAGGCTTACCTCGGCGAAGTCATTAAGGTTGCGGTAAATCCGGACTGCGTAAAGCAGGTTGCCGATGAATTTAAGCTGGTGTACACGCCGTTCCACGGTGCCGGCTACCGTCTGGTGCCCGAGATCCTGCGCCGTCTGGGCTACAAGCACATTATCTGTGAGCCGGAGCAGATGAAGATCGACGGCGACTTCCCGACCGTTAAGAACCCGAATCCGGAGTACAAGGAAGGCTTTACGCTCGCCATCGAGCTGGCAAAGCAGAACGATGTTGATCTGATCATCGGCACCGACCCGGACTCCGACCGTACCGGCATCGTCCTCAAGGACAAGTCCGGCGAGTATGTTACCCTGTCCGGCAATCAGGTCGGCGTGCTGCTCACCGATTACATCATCACCGCAAAGAAGCTGACGAACACCATGCCTGCACATCCGGCGGTGCTCAAATCCATCGTTACCACCGAAATGGCACGCGCGGCGGCTGAAAAGAACGGCGTTGAGTGCTTCGACACCTTCACCGGCTTCAAATTCCTTGCCGAGAAGATCAAGCAGTTCGAGCAGGACGGCTCGCACGAGTACATTTTCGCATTCGAGGAATCCTACGGCTACCTGTGCGGCGATTATGCCCGCGACAAGGATGCCGTTACCGCTTCCATGCTGATCGCCGAGATGGCGGCTTACTACCGCACCCAGGGCAAGACCCTGTACGACGCAATGGAAGAGATGTACGAAAAGTACGGCTGCTACTGCGAGCAGACCATTTCGATCGTTATGCCGGGCGTTTCCGGCCTGCAGCGCATGAAGGAGCTCATGCAGGAGCTGCGCGACAAGCCGCTGACCCACAAGATCGATTACCCCCGCGACTATATGCCGGGCACCCGTACCTGCATGGCAGACGGCAAGTCCGAGCCGATGGAGCTTAAGGGTCAGAACGTGATGTACTACGAGCTCGAGGGCGGCACAACCTTTATCATCCGTCCGTCCGGCACCGAGCCGAAGGTCAAGGTTTACATCATGGCCAAGGGCGAGAACAAGGCCGAGGCCGCAGAAAAGGTCGAGGCTCTGACCGCTGCAGCGAAGGAAATCGTAAAGTAACTGAGGCAACACCGCAGTAAAAATCCAGCAACGCTGAATGCAGCCGAATTCCGGTTCGGCTGCATTTTTCCGGAATCATCTTGATTACCGAAATTATTATACCTTAATTATTTTAGGGGAACAAAAATATGATCAAACGCATTATTTCCTGTATTGTAAGCACGGTCATCGTGCTCGGTGCCACCATCGCGTATGACCGCACGCCTGCATGCCGCATTGCCGTGATGGAGCAGGTGCCGACACAGCTGGCTTCCGTTCTGCCGCGTGCTGCCTCCTACGAACTGGAGCTGCGCACGGAAGAAGGCAACCGCAGCTACACGGTCAACTGCCATGACAAGGACGGCAACACCTTCCGCTCCTACACCATGCAGACCGTGGAAGGCGAGGAAGAACCGCTTAATTTCACCTACACAGACTACACCTACGACGAAAACGGCAACTGCACGGGTGCTGTCACCACCGACAAGACCAACAACTCCACCTCGGAGTATCGCCGCAGCTATGACGACAAAAACCGCGTTCTGCGTACGGAAAACTACGAGGACGGCGAACTTTCGGCCTCCTCTGAGACGGTTTACACCGAGGTTGACAACGGTCAGTCCTCTGCCGTCAACACGGTTTACGACGCAGACGGCAACGAGCTGATGGTCGTCCGCATGGGCATGAACACCAACGGCGACGTGCTGTCCTCCCGCACCTACGAGGGCGAGGACAATATCACCTCCTCCACCGACAACCGCTACGACAGTCAGGGACGGCTCATCCAGTCGGTCACCGTAGACGAGAGCGGCGTCGTGTTCGAGGTGCTCACCGTGTACTCGGTGGACGGCAAAACGCAGACCACCCGCTCGACCATCGAAGGCGGCACCCTCTCGACCGATACCCGTACCTTTGATGATAACGGCAATCTGGTCTCCATGCACCAGACCGACAGCGACGGCTACGCAAGCGATACCACTTATACACAGTTTAAGTGACCTGTCGCGGAACTTTAATCCGCAGTGAAAACCACCCGTTCGGGTGGTTTTTCCTTTTTTTCGGACATACTATTTATCAGCTATACACCGACCATTTCTCCCTATTTGTCGGTTTTCCGCTAAACTCCTGCAAAATTCCTGTCTGGATATTGCTTTTTCTCGGTCAAACCGCTATAATCGCTATATGCGTATCAAGACTGTGTCAACAGAGCACAGCTATAGAGAAATAGATCGGAGGTGCGCTATGCGCATCATTATTGTAGGCTGCGGCAAAGTCGGCTCGGAGCTGGCAGGACAGCTCAGCGCGGCCGGACACGACCTGACACTGGTTGACCTGTCCGAACGCCGTCTGGAGGAACTGTCCAACACACACGACCTTGCTACAGTAAAGGGCAGCGGCACCAGCTATCACGTTCTGCGTGAAGCCGGCGTGCAGGATACCGACTTGCTCATCGCCGTTACCGCCCATGACGAAATCAATCTGCTTTCCTGTCTGATCGCCCGCAAGGCATCCGGCTGCCACGCCATTGCGCGTGTGCGCGATCCGGAATATGTATCCGACCTCGGCTTTATCCGCGATGAGCTGGGTATTTCGATGGTCATCAACCCCGAGCTGTCCACCGCGCGTGTTGTTTCGCGTCTGATCCGCTTCCCGTCGGCCATCCGCGTCAGCACGTTTGCCCGCGGACGCATCGAGCTGCTCGACCTCAAAATCCCGCACGAGTCCCGCCTGGACGGTATGGCGGTCTGCGAGGTCAATCCGCTGCTCCGCACGGACGTGCTGCTGTGTATGGTCCGCCGCGACGGTCAGACCTATATTCCCAAGGGCGACTTCATCCTGCGCGAAAACGACAACATCACGGTTATCATTCCGCCGCACGAGCAGAGCGAATTTTTCGAGAAGGTCGGTTTGCCGGTCAAGCGCATTTCCTCTGCGATGCTGGTCGGCGGCGGCAAAATCTCGTACTTTCTTGCGAAAATCCTGCTGAATTCCGGCATTGCAGTCAAGATTATCGAAAACAAACTCGAACGCTGCGAAGCACTGTCCGAAATGCTCCCGAACGCGACCATCATCTACGGCGACGGCACCGACCGCAACCTGCTCGATGAGGAGGGTCTGGCAACCTGTGAGGCCTTCGCGGCTCTCACCGGCATGGACGAGGAGAACATCCTGCTTGCGCTGCACGCCGGCCGTCATTCCCGTGCGAAGCTGTTCACCAAGGTCAACCGTGTGAACTTCGAGGAAGTCATTGCCAGCATGCCGATCGGCAAGGTGATTCGCCCCAAGCAGACCACCGCAGAGCTGATCAGCCAGTACACCCGCGCGATGCAGAACTCGATGGGCTCCAACGTGGAGACCCTGCATCAGCTGGACGGCGCAGAAGCGCTTGAGTTCCGTGTTGCGGCGCACCATCTCACCGGTGTTCCCCTGCAGTATATGCCGATTCGTCCGGATGTTCTGCTGTGCTGCATCAACCGCAGAGGCAAGCGTATCATTCCGCGCGGCCACGATGTGCTGCATGAAGGCGATACGGTTATCGTCGTTTCCACCTTCGAGGGCATGAACGACCTTCAGGATATCTTCCTGCCGACAGCCGGAGGGCGCGAAAAATGAATTTCGCAATCGTCCGCTATCTGATCGGCTGGCTGATGGGCATTGAGTCCCTGTTCCTGCTGCTGCCCGCGTTTACTGCGGTCATTTACCGTGAACCCGAGCTGCCTGCCTATATCGCCACCGCACTGATTTGTATGGTCGGCGCAGGCATTCTGTGTGAATACAAGCCAAAAAACACCAAGTTCTACGCACGCGAAGGCTTTGTGGCAGTCGCGCTGTGCTGGCTGGTGCTAGCCGTGACCGGTGCCCTGCCGTTCGTGCTCAGCCGCGAGATTCCGTTCGCAGTAGATGCGATTTTCGAGGCCGCATCCGGCTTCACCACCACCGGCGCTACCATTCTCGGCGATGTGGAGGCGCTTTCGCATGCCTCTATGCTATGGCGCTGCCTGATGCACTGGGTCGGCGGCATGGGCATTCTGGTGTTCATGCTGATCGTCCTGCCGCTGGCAGGCGGTCAGACCATTTATCTGATGCGCGCGGAAAGCCCGGGACCCTCGGTCTCCAAAATATCGCCGCACATGCGCGATACCGCGCTTATCCTGTATGCGATTTACTTTGGACTGACCGTTCTGCAGATTATTCTGCTGCTGTTCGGCGGCATGCCGATGTTCGACGCCATCTGCGTTTCGCTCGGCACGGCAGGCACCGGCGGCTTCGGCAACTGGAATAATTCCATCGCGCATTACAACAGCGCCTACCTGCAGAATGTTATCTCGGTCTTTATGATCCTTTTCGGCATCAATTTCAACGCGTATTTTCTGCTTTTGACCCGTAAATTCAAGCAATTGTTCAAAATCGAGGAGATTCGCGTGTACCTCGGCGTGATTGCCGTATTTACCACGCTGATCGCCTTCAACGTGCGCGGCTGCTTCGGTTCGCTGCGCGAGAGCTTCCACCATTCCCTGTTTCAGGTTGCGTCTATCATCACGACCACCGGTTTTTCAACCGTGGACTTTAACCAGTGGCCTGCATTCAGCAAGCTGCTACTTGTGCTGCTGATGTTCATCGGCGCGTGTGCCGGTTCGACCGGCGGCGGCATGAAATGCTCGCGCATCCTGCTGCTGTTCAAGGGCGTAAAGAAGGAAATGATGTCGCTGATTCATCCGCGTCTGGTGCGCGTGCATAAAATGGACGGACAGCGCGTCCAGCATGAGGTCATGCGCTCGGTCAACGCCTTTCTTGTTGCATATCTGATCGTCATTGCCACTTCCATCCTCATTGTCAGCCTGCACTGTGAGGATATGGTAACCAGCTTCACCTCGGTCGTTACCTGCATCAATAACGTCGGTCCGGGACTCAATCAGGTCGGTCCTGCAGCCAACTTCGGTGCACTGCACCCGCTGAGTAAAATCGTGCTGACTTTCGATATGCTCGCCGGTCGTCTGGAGCTGTTCCCCATGCTTCTGCTGTTTGCGCCGGAAACGTGGAGAAGAAACCGATAAAAAACTGCCGCTAAACGTATACCGTTTAGCGGCTTTTGCGATGTCGAACGACCACGAATCGTTCCGGTGCTCTACTGACACACCCGAATCATCGCGGCAGTGCGACCGGAGCCTGCACAAGGAGCCGCCGCTTTAATTGTGCGGTGTTGCCTTAATCTATCGACAGATGCTTTTTCAGTGCCTTCACATAGGAGTCCGCATAGCGGCTGAATACCACGTTTTTCTTGCGGATGAGACCGATGCGCATGCTGCCTTTCATCTCGAGCGGCCGCGCGATAATGCTCGGACTGTTCAGCTTACGGTCGATAATGCCCGAGCTGACCGTAAAACCGTTCAGTCCGATTACCAGACTGAACAGTGTTGCGCGGTCGCGGACCTGAATGGTTTTCGGCATGTCGAGCATGCTGAGCAGTTCCTCGGAAAAATAAAAGGAATTGCGGTCTCCCTGCTCAAAAATCAGATACGGATAGGGCTTCAGTTCATCGAGCGTGATGCACTTCCGGTCTGCGAGCGGATGGTCCTTATTGATGAACACATGCGGTGCGGCAGTGAACAGTTCCTCGAACACGAGCTCACTTTTGCGCAGCAGCTTGGAGAGCACGGTTTCGTTGCTCTCGGACAAATACAGCAGACCCAGCTCGCTTTTGCCCGACGCCACATCATCAATGATCTCACCGGTCTGTGTTTCCCGCAGGATAAAACCGTACTGGTCCGCGTCGTACTCCTTGACAACCTCGACGAATGCGTTCACCGCGAACGAATAGTGCTGACATGACACGCAGAACTTGGGCACGCGCTTTTTGCCCACGCCGAAGTGCTCCTGCATGATGTCTGCCTGCTCGAGCAGCATGCGCGCAAACGAAAGCAGCTCCTCGCCCTCCTGCGTAACGGTTACGCCCTTGTTTGAGCGCACAAAGGCGGTAACGCCCATCTCCTTCTCTAAATTGTGAATCGCGGCGCTCAAACTCGGCTGCGAGAGAAACAGCCGCTCGGCGGCGTCCGTGATGTTGCCGCATTCGGCCACAGTGACAAGATAGGTCAGCTGCTGCAGGGTCATAGGAAAAACCTCCGGGAAATAATCTGTATTTATTGTAGCATGTCTGTGCGGAAATACAATGCGGTTTTCCTATCTATTCCCGCAATTTCATGCTATGATAGAGACAAAGGAGAGCGTAAAAATGAAAAATGTACTGTTTTACGGCGATTCCAACACCTGGGGTTATCAGGGCGATGATCCCATGCACCGTCTGGACGCGGACAAGCGTTACACCGGTGTGGTTGCGGCTCAGTTCCCGGACGTGCACTTTATCGAGGAAGGTCTGTGCGGACGCACCATCTGCAGCACCGACCCGATTGATTACGGCCGAAACGGCATGGCAATGCTGCCTGCCCTGCTGGCAACGCACGATCCGCTCGACGTGATCGTTATCATGCTCGGCACAAACGACAGCAAGGCAATGTACGGCCACTCGCCGTTCACCATCAGCGATGCCATGGACCGCACGATCAAGCTGATGCAAAGTCCGCTTTTATGGTCAAATACCATGCAGAAACCGCAGATCCTTCTGGTTGCACCGCCGAAAATGGGCGAAAACCTTGCAGACAGCGTCTACTACGGCATGTTTGACGAAAGCAGTGCCGCACTCATCCGTGCTCTGCCCACACGGTTCCGCACGCTGGCAGAAAAGTACGGCTGCGCCTTCGTGGACGGCTCGGCTGTCACGGCGGCAAAGTGCTCGGACCAGATTCATCTGACCGCAGAGGAGCACGCCGTGCTCGGCAGGCTCATTGCGGACAAGCTGCGCGAGCTGCTTTAACCCCCTATTCGAAATCATTTATCATCTTTTCCCTGCCTTGATACCGCAAACGCGGTAAAATACAGGCACAATCCGTTTTAGCGGAATGCAGGGCGCCAGCCATGGCAGCCGCCGCAGCGCACAAGCGGAAAACAAGCGCAGGCACCTTTCTCCCCGGTTTTGTCAGGTGACAAAACCGGGGTGTTTTTTGCCGCATTTTATCCACAGCCTGTTGATAATTCCTGTGGATTGTGTGTCATTTTTTGCAGAATTTACGCGTAGTTCACTCTGTTTTTCCTATCGGTGTATTTCGTGTCGAAAATCGGACATTTCGTGTGCCCGACCGCACAGCAGGCTGCAAAGCTGCTATGATAAACGCAGGCAATTTTCAGTCTCTTTTCTGCAGGCGCGGCTCGTTCCACCGCACCGCAGAATGGGAAAAGGAGGAATATACCATGAAATTCAAACGCGGCATCAGCCTTGCTCTGACACTGGCTCTTATCGCCGGCATAGGCGGCCCGCTTGATATCCGCGCAGCGGCGGCGGATACCGGCAGCTCGGACGCACTTGCGGCGCTCGGTATTGATTCGAGCAAAGCGCCCGACGGCTTTAATGCCAACGACCCCAGCAACCCATACGGGCGCAATACCATCAAGGTTACGCCGGTGTACGAGCTGTATACCGTTGGTCTGACAAGTGATGTTCTGCCGTCGGATAAAATCGATCTGGACAAGCGTGAAAGCGCAGAGAAATGCGATACAAGCGTTTCCCAGTCCAACCAGAAGGACAATACCCTTCAAAGCACGCTGTACGGCAATGATGATAACACATCTACCAAGGCTCAGCAGTTTTTGACGGCTAAAACAAATTCCAAGGAAATCTCCAAGGGTACTACCACCTCTACCGGCACATACGCACAGTTCCCGGTGGGCAGCAAGGGCAATGACGGCTATGCCACCAAGGGCTATCTGACCGGCATGACCAATGCCACCACCGATTTGAAAGATGGTACCGATTACGCCATGGCAGACGTGGCCGCAGGCCATTTCACCTCGGACAAGGACGCCAAGTCCTCGCAGACAGTCATGGTTTACGCCGGTGACCTGAGCGCGAAAGGCGGTCTGTACCTGCGATTCGGCGATGCTGAATCCGGCAAGTACGGCAAGCCGATCACGCTGCTGGACACCAGCAAGGAAATCGGCAACCCGAATCTGACCGACACCAGCGACGAAGGCAGCACGACCGCCAAAAAGGTCGAAAACTTCGCAGAAAACCCGTATCAGCTGAAAAACTACCTGCAGGTAGCTACCGGCGACTGGGACAACGACGGTAAGGACGAGGTTGCGGTCTATGTGCCGGAGGTCGGCAATTCCCGCATTGAGATTTACGACCTGCAGACTGAAGATTACTCCAATTCCTCTAATTGGAGACAGGCGTGGACGTACTTCTTCCGTGAGGGCAGTGTCGTTTCCAACATGATCTCTCTCGTCAGCGGTGACGTCAACCAGGACGGCGTAGACGATCTCGCCTGCACCTGGGGTTACTACTACGGTCCGCAGCAGAACGCAGGCTCGCGTGCAGTTGTAATGTTCGGCTCCACGAGCGCGCACATGCTGCAGAGCTCGCAGGAATTCCCGCTGACCTACGAGGGCAGCAATCTGGTCCGCGCATCCTTCGCCTTCGGCGATATGACCGGCGGCGGCAAAACGCTGATTCTGGCAGCTCAGTCGGATGCTGACCTCAAGGCAAATAAGCAGAACACGCGCTATGTAGGTTTGTACGCATGGAACGGCGTCACCTTCAAGCCGTCTGTTTCGCAGAATTTCGATCTGTTCTCCAAGGATAAGGACAAAAACTATATTTACAGCGCAATGCAGAATCACACCGAAAACGGCACCGACGTTTTCCATTCTCTGCCGCTGTGCCCGGCCAATACGGCGATTATCTCCCGTCCGACCGCAGGCGAAACAAACGATGGCGGCAAAACAAGCGATCTGCTGTACTTTGACAGCCTTGTTATCTCCTGCGATGAGAACGGTCTGAATATCAAGCAGGCACTCGACAACACGTCTGCTATGCCGAGTGAGGACTACGTTGAGTACGATGCATCCGCAGGCTCTGTGACCACCGCGGTGGATAAAGACAACAACACCGCAGGTTCGGGTACGCTGTTCACACTGACGCAGACCATGTCCAAGGATGAGAACAAGCAGTCTGAATCCTACAACGTCACCGGTAAAGTTCCCCAGTACGCAACCCGTTATTATTACAAGAGCTGGTGGCATAAACTGTTCCGCAAAAGATCTTCCTATCAGGCTTTTGTCGGCTATGTAGATGCTACTACATCGCAAACAACACCTTACACCACCCGCACGCCGGGTACAACCAGACTTTCGACCGTCAACCTGTTTGACGGCTCTCAGCCGGTAAAAACCGATGTCAACAGCTCGTACACGCTCTGTCTCGCCAACACGGACGACGATACCAGCTACATGACCTACACCGGCAAGCACTATTACACCTACTCCGACCCGCAGGTTCTGGCGGTACTGGCTTCACCTCCGTACTTCTCCGATCTGCTCGACCGTGATGACCTGTCCGGCAACTATGCCGAGTCCTCCACCACCTACTCGAGCATGAAGGGCACCGAGAACGGCACCAGCTCCTCCTCTACCATCTCGGTCGGCGCATACGTCTCCTTTGAGCAGGAATTCTCGGTATTCGGCGTTAAGATCGGCAGCGTTGAGGCAGAAGCCGCCTTTACCTCCGGTTTCACCTACGAGACCGAGCACACCTCCTCGCTCGAGCAGTCCATCACCTACGAGACAACCTCCGGCGAGGACAGAGTGGCGTTCTATTCCATCCCGATGGAGATTTACGAGTATACCTCCTACATCCCGGACGGAACAGGCAAATACACTGAAGTAACCTCCACCGTTTCCATCCCGCACGAAGCCTCGATCGGTCTGATCGACCTGTCCGACTACGAAAATATCGCCGAGGATTACAGCGTTCTGCCATCCATTTCGGGCAGTGTGCTGACGCATACGATTGGTGATCCGTCCAGCTATCCGAGCGCACCGAGTGCAGACTCCAAGGCTTATAACGGTGATCCGGCTAAGGTTGACTTCACCGCGGCAGGCGGCGGCTCCGGCATCACGCAGGAGATCAGCTTCTCCACCTCGGACAGCCAAAACTACACCAACACCACCTCTATCGAAACCAAGGCCGGTGCAGGCGCAGGCGGCGTAACCGCAGGCGTTGTGGCCGGTTCGGAAAGCTCTGCCGGCAAGGTGTCTGTCAACACCGCAGGCGGCTCGTTCTCCGGTTCGCTGCAGAACATGCCGATTGAAGCCAAACCGTACGGCTACGGCATGAACTGGCGTATTTTCTGCTACAACTACCGCAGCGGCAATCAGGCGTTCCCGGTTGTTACCTACGCGGTAACCGAGCCGCAGGCTCCGTCTCCGCTGCCCGAGGATTTTGAGCAGGATGTTGCGAAAACCACCGATGATTCCGTCACCCTGACGTGGACGTACGACAAGATCGTTTCCGGTTTCCAGCTGTACCGCTACTACAACTTCCCGGACGGCTCCGGACGCAAGGAACTCGCATTTGTGCCGTTCACCGATGGTGAGCGTCACGATGACGGCACCTACACCTTCAGCTACACGGATAAGAACCTGTCTCCCTATACCGAGTATGAATATCAGATTCAGACCCGCAACAACAACAAGGCTGAGCAGCAGCGCAACAGCATTTACAGCGAACCGCTGACCTGCCGCACCA
>OJOV01002196.1_pt1 | contig 12873 bp, 10 predicted proteins | sample 1598281 | NCBI WGS metagenome assembly OJOV01 (sample SAMN03922469, study PRJEB24848) | human gut metagenome | isolation source: stool sample | host: Homo sapiens | place: Germany | collected 2010-11
AGAAATATATCGATGAATGTGGTGCTGCCAATTTCTTCGGTATTAAAGATAATACGTATATCACGCCGAAATCAACTTCTATCCTGCCTTCTATCACTAATAAGAGCTTGATGCAGTTGGCGGAAGATATGGGAATTAAAGTCGAACGCCGCCCGATTCCGGAAGAAGAACTGGCTACGTTCGAAGAAGCCGGTGCTTGCGGTACGGCTGCCGTTATCAGTCCGATTGAACGTATTGATGATCTGGAGAATGGCAAATCATACGTTATCTCCAAGGATGGAAAGCCGGGACCGATTTGTACGAAATTGTACAACAAGCTGCGGGGTATCCAGTACGGTGATGAACCGGATACGCATGGTTGGGTGACAATTGTCGAATAGTACTATCTTTCGCCACAGAGAACACAAAGGACACGGAGCCTTATAATTCATTTATAATCTCTGTGTCCTTTGTGTTCTCTGTGGTGAGAAACTTATAAAGATTGAATGGGAAAGAATAAATTAGAGAAGTTTGCCGATATGGCGAGTTATCCGCATGTGTTCGAATATCCGTATTCGGCAGTGGATAATGTGCCTTTTGACATGAAGGGAAATTGGCACAAGGAGTTTTTCAAGAACGATCATCCGATTGTGCTCGAACTGGGCTGTGGACGGGGAGAATATACGGTCGGTCTGGGGAAGATGTTTCCTGAAAAGAACTTTATTGCGGTAGATATTAAAGGAGCCCGTATGTGGACGGGGGCAACGGAGTCGTTGCAGGCCGGAATGAAGAATGTGGCATTCCTGCGCACGAACATTGAAATCATCGAACGGTTCTTTGCCGAAGGCGAAGTGAGCGAGATATGGCTTACGTTCTCCGACCCGCAAATGAAGAAGGCGACCAAGCGGCTTACTTCGACCTATTTTATGGAACGGTATCGGAAGTTCCTCAAACCGAACGGTATCATTCACCTGAAGACGGACAGTAACTTTATGTTCACTTATACAAAGTATATGATAGAAACGAACGGGCTTCCGGTGGAGTTTATGACGGAGGATTTATATCATTCGGATCTGGTAGACGATATTCTTGGTATCAAGACCTACTATGAACAACAATGGCTCGACCGGGGTTTAAATATCAAGTATATCAAATTCCGCCTTCCGCAAGAAGGACAGTTGAAGGAACCGGATGTGGAAATTGAACTGGATTCATACCGCAGTTATAATCGTAGTAAGCGGAGTGGATTGCAGACTAGTAAATAAAGAATAATTGAGTGGAACGTTCGACGTTCCGCTCTCAACTCTGAATGAATTATGACACTTTATCCTAAATTAATATTGGATGCACTGGCTACGGTGCGTTATCCCGGTACGGGAAAGAATCTGGTGGAAGCGGAGATGGTTGCTGATAATCTCCGGATTGATGGTATGTCAGTCAGTTTCTCATTGATATTTGAGAAGCCGACCGATCCGTTTATGAAATCTATGATAAAGGCTGCCGAAACAGCTATTCATACTTATGTGTCGCCTGATGTGCAAGTTACGGTTGCGACGGAAAGCAAGCAGGCTGCCCGTCCGGAAGTAGGAAAGCTGCTTCCGCAGGTGAAGAATATCATCGGTATATCTTCCGGTAAGGGTGGGGTAGGCAAATCTACCGTCTCGGCGAATCTGGCAGTTGCTTTGGCAAAATTGGGTTATAAGGTCGGTTTGCTTGATGCGGATATCTTCGGACCATCTATGCCGAAAATGTTTCAGGTGGAGGACGCGCGTCCGTATGCCGAACGTATTGACGGTCGCGACTTGATTATTCCTGTTGAGAAATACGGTGTGAAGTTATTGTCTATTGGCTTCTTTGTCGACCCCGATCAGGCTACGTTGTGGCGTGGTGGAATGGCTAGCAATGCGCTGAAACAGTTGATTGGCGATGCCTCTTGGGGTGAACTGGATTATTTCCTGATTGACCTTCCTCCGGGCACGAGTGATATTCATTTGACTGTCGTGCAGACGTTGGCTATGACAGGCGCTATTGTTGTCAGCACTCCGCAGGCGGTAGCTTTAGCGGATGCCCGTAAGGGAATCAATATGTTCACTAATGATAAGGTGAATGTGCCTATTCTCGGATTAGTTGAGAATATGGCTTGGTTTACTCCTGCCGAACTTCCGGAGAATAAATACTATATCTTCGGTAAGGAAGGAGCCAAGAAGTTGGCGGAGGAGATGAATGTTCCTTTGCTGGGACAGATTCCTATTGTGCAGAGTATTTGCGAAGGAGGAGACAATGGTACGCCTGTTGTACTGGATGGAGATTCGGTGACTGGCCGTGCTTTCTTGTCGTTGGCTGCCAGTGTGGTGCGTCAGGTTGATCGGCGAAACGTAGAAATGGCTCCGACACAGATTGTTGAGATGCATAAATAAGCAGGACGGACAGAGATTGAATCGCTTGTGATGACGACAAGCTTCCGTAATCGTATAAAAACGCCTCCATAGTTTTCGAAAAGACTATGGAGGCGTTTCCTATGATCAAGGTGATGTACTTTACGATTACTTCTTTAAAGCTTTCATCAGTTGCTTTTTCATCGTGTCTGTACCTGGGAATCCCGTTTGCTTGAAGGTTGTATTTCCTTCTGCATCTATTACGAAATAAGTAGGAACTCCGCCGATTTTAAACGTAGACATCAGATACGCCCATTGATCATTTGTTACGCGGAAATGTTCTCCGTGAATATCGGGGATCATATTCTCCCAAGTGCCTTTCGGAGAGGTTTCTCCTGTGATATACAGGTAAAGAATGTCTTCGTCTTTCAGTTCTTCTTTCATGGGGATCATAGCCTTGTTGGCCATTCGGCACGGTCCGCACCAAGTTGCCCAGAAGTCAACCAGCAGTACGTGTCCGCGGAATTTGGAGATGATAGTCGAAAAGAGTTCTTCGTTTGTTACTTTCCCGATTTCATTGATTTTATATCCGGTCTTTTGCTTGTTCAGTTCTATCTTCTTGAGTAGTTTATCATTAAGGACCGTCAACAACTGTTTGTAGGCAGGAGAAGGCAGGGCTTCAAGGACTGCTTTCTGTTCGGCAGTCAATGGTGTGAAATCTTCTATGGAGCGATAGCACTTGTATGCTTCTCCCATTTGAAACAAGATTCCTTGGTTGGTACCCAACTTCTCTTCCATAAGATCTTTTCTGGAACTGAATATTCCTGCTCCGTATGCAAATTCCGGGGCATACAAATCTACCGGCTCATTGAGTGTAAAATCTTTGAGTACATCAAGATAATCGACTGGAAATTCTATTTTGGTATTTGTGTAATACTCTTTAGTCTGTTCTCTGTTTAATTTCTGACTGACAACATGGGCACGCATGATAATGTCTTTTCCCATAAATAATCCGATAGCTGTGGTAATATCCGTATTGGCTTTCAGAATTTCTTTGGCAGCAGAACTGAGAGGAGCTTCATCTATCTGTTTGTAGGTGTTAAGACGTTTCTCTAAAAAGTAATCTTTTAGTCCGTTTATATCTTTTCCGGCTACATCTTTGACAATCTTGCTCGGGTTGTCAACCAAGTTACTTGGAATAGAATTGTCTGATAACTCTTGTTGAAGGTCAGCCAGATAACCTCCATAATAAGCTTTTTTGCCATAGGGCTTGTTGTCTTTCTGGAGATGTGATTGTTGGCGTGAACACTCGGCTGTGTTAACGATGATAGTACTTTCTTTTCCAGGAGCCAGCAAGCAAGGAATTTGTGCAAAGGGGAAAACAAGGGTGGCAGGAGTTACGGTAATAACATCTGTCTGAACCTGAAAACTTCCGTCTTCCTTGATAGTTACTTCTTCGGCATAATTTAACCACCTGATCGGGTCGTTTAAACGTAACTGTCCGGAGCTTGGCATATCTTTTTGATACCCTGTCACTTGTCCTTTTAATGTTGCTTTTCCATACGCAAATTCAGGTACCGGCAGTTCTGCCTTTTTGTTTATCTTATGAATAACGGCTCCTTTGGGTAATGCAGACTTACGGAAATCTTTTTCATTCAACTGTATTCCCCATATTTTGTATGCTCCGTCAAAATCTCCTTCTGAGAAATCCAGACTTGTTACGTTTGCTGGTATGGGTGGGAAAAGTAACTGAAATTCTGCCTCACCGGATTCAGGCATCCAGAATTCTTTGTCCAATGTGATGCCTACACCTTTGCGGATCGGGTATAAGGCCCCTTTTTCATCTTTGAGGAAACTGCCACTGGCTATTTTTATCCAGTATTTCGGACGATAAAATGCTTTGATGTATACAGTGGTAACTGTGTCACTCATGACAATTTTGTCAACTTCAATATTTGAAGAGCTCCAAGCTAGAAAAGGTGGGCGCTCGATAACTCTGTCTTTGGCTTGTACGGTGCAAACTACGCAGAGTATCAAACCCATAATCCATGAGAATCTTTTCATACGAATAGTGTTTATTTCGAACAAATATAACGATATTTTTGTGACTATCCTCAAAAAAGTAGAAAAAGATGTATCTTTTTTCCGATACCGATGAACGCCTTATCTCCCCCGGTATGGGGGAGGAGGCGCGGCACCGGGGAAATGTTTATTGTAATTTGAAAACTATCGGAAGGGTATATTCTACTGCAATGGCTTGTCCGCCTTGTTGTCCGGGTTCCCATTTGGGCATAGTGCTCACTACACGGATCGCCTCTGCATCAAGCAACGGAGATATGCTACGCAATACTTTTATATTGGATATGCTTCCGTCTTTACCGACAATCATTTGTAGGATGACTCTGCCTTGCTCCTTATTCTTTTGTGCAATAGTCGGATATTTGATGTTTCTGGCAAGATATTGCATCAGACCGGGTATTCCTCCGGGGAATTTAGGCATTACTTCCGCTACTTTGAGTGCTGTACCTGATTTTGCGTCTGTTGCGTTGGCATTAGAATCTTCTTTTGGACCATACGCTACTACAACTACTTCTTCCAGATCAGCTTGTTTTATTTCTTTTCCCTTTGAAGGAGCTGGACCTTGTAGCCTGAACATTACAGGAACTGAGAATCTGACATTTACATTTTCTCCTCTTTGTTTACCCGGTTTCCATTGGGGCATAGCGGCAATTACTCTTACAGCTTCCTTGTCAAGATAGGGATCTACGCTTCGGGCTACTTTTATGTCGGATATGTTTCCGTCTTTTTTAACAACGAAACTAACAATGACGCGTCCTTGTTTTCCGTTTTCATGAGCTGTTACAGGATATTTGATGTTTTTAGCTAAATATTGCATCAAGGCTTGTTGCCCTCCCGGAAATTCGGGCATTACTTCTACAACTTCAAATACCACAGAATCGGGTATACTCTTGCTTTGAGCGATAGGTGTTGACTTTGCGATTTCTTTTTTGGCCGGCAGAGCGACTGTTTGCTGAATTTCTTCACTTTGCAGTTCGGGGATATTTGCAATTTCCGGCTGAGGAGTGTTAACCTGTTCCATAACCTCTTTTGCAAATCTTTCTGTGGTACGGGCTACTACTTCGATGTTGCTGACAATCATCAACAGGGCAGCCAAGGGAAGAAACATGATATATTTTGTTCTTCCTATTTCTTTGGTTCTTCGTTTGTTCATCATTTTGATACGATTTTTAAGTGGTAAAACATTGAAACTATTTGATAAATTTGCTGCAGCCTTGTGATGAGCCAGTCCTAACAAGTGGTACTGGTATGATTTACTGTCATGTCCCGTCTCCAATACCCGGCTGTCTGCCATGTATTCGAGATTGCCTCTGACTTCCCGTTTCATAAGCCAGCTAAATGGATTGAACCAGCAGAATATGCACATTATTTCACTGATTAATACATCTATCGAGTGGTATTGACGGGCGTGAGTTTCTTCATGGGTGATTATCTCACTAATTTCAGAGTCGGTATGTGACTGTGGGTGTATGAATATCCAATGAAAAAAAGAGAACGGTCCTGCTTCTTTCTTTAATAGGTGTACACGCACTCCTTTCAATTGGCTTTTGGAACATTGAAAATGCAGTCGCATGATACTTCCTAGTTGAAGGAAGAAACGGGCGGTCAGTAGTAATACTCCGCTCCAATAGATAATGCCTGTGAGAAGTTTGATTAGCTCTTGCCAATTAATCTCTGTTTCTTGTGGAATGGTAACGACTTGTTCCGGAAGTATGATTGTTGCATAAAGATCTGCCATTGCTACCATTGGCTCGTGTGCTTTTATCCACCCTTCAATATTTAGTAAAGGGTAGAGCAAGGAAATGGCAAAAAAACATAACAAGGCTATCCGTCGCCAGTGAAAGAAGGTGTCTTTATGAAAGAACAACCGATAGAAGGCGTAGAACAAAGCAATTGCTACATTTATCTTTAGAAAATAGGCTAATTCCGGAGTCATAATGGATATCTTTTTACTATTAATTATCTTTTCCTTTTTCTATCAGTTCGATAATGTCTTTGAGATCATCAGTCGATAACTTTTGGTCTTTGGCAAAGAAAGAAACCATTTCTTTGTAGGAATTTTCAAAGTAATTACGAACTACGCTACTCATAAAGTGACGTTTGTATTCATTTTCTCGAATGGCAGGAGTGTATTGATAGGTATTTCCCACACGTTTTGATGTGACATACCCCTTTCGTTCGAGGTTTTTTACGATCGATGCTACCGTTGTATAAGGAGGAGCCGGTTGCGGATACTTCGCAACGATATCTTTTACGAAACAGCTTTGTAACTCCCAAACGTAGATCATTACTTCTTCTTCTTGTATTGTTAACTTTTCCATGGAGATGTTGTTTAATTACGATTACTTCGCAAATCTACGAATATTTCGTAATAAAGCAATAATTAGTCAGTTAATTATTGTAAATGTATGATTACTGCAATAATATTTTGATTAAGGAGTAATCGGAAAATTATTTAAGCATAAAAATTGGTTGGATAGGCGCTATTTTTGCCTAAATAATCACACTTTAATAACATTTGTGGAAAAAAGGTGTCATTGGAGACTTTTTTATATAAAATAAATGAAATATATTTGTGGCTGTAAAACAGACGTTAAATATGAAAGGTGCGTTTCGATACTGTTGATAAGGTACGGAAGATTCCCCGCACTTAGCAAAGAAGTTAATTAATAATGCCAACCAGAGGGAGGAGGAAGGTACACTAAAAAATAAATGATATGAAAAAAGGTTTGATTTTTGTGCTATTTGCACTTGTTTCTATCGTTTCTTATTCTCAGATTTCTTGGAATGCTAAGGTCGGTATGAACATGAGTAATTTCACCGGAGATTCTGACACTGACATGAGAGTTGGGTTTAATGTTGGTGTTGGTATGGAATATCAGTTTACTGATATGTGGTCTATTCAACCTTCTTTGATGTTCACCCAGAAAGGAGCTAAAATGGATGAGTTGAAAGCTAATCCTATGTATTTGGAAATTCCTGTAATGGCTGCTGCGAGATTTGCAATTGCTGACAATCAAAATATTGTGGTAAAAGCAGGCCCTTATTTTGGCTTTGGTATTGCTGGTAAATATAAAGCAGGGGGTGAAAAGATTGATTTCTTTAAAGACACTAAAGATGAAGACGGTGATATCTTAATGGAAGGTGCAAAGAAGTTCGATGCAGGTCTTGGTGTAGGTGTTGCTTATGAAATCAATAAATTCTTTATTGATTTGACTGGAGAATTTGGTTTGACTAAAATATATGATGGTGATGGTGCTCCGAAGAACATCAACTTCTCTATCGGTGTAGGTTACAAATTCTAATAGAATTATACTCTCTTTATAATATCTCTGAAAATCCTTCGCCTTATACTCTCTTTGGGCGGGGGATTTTTTTATGGGTTTCTCCTTATAAAAAGAAAAACGGCGTATCCTCCTTATAAAAGGGGGCGCCGTTACTATCTCTCTCTTTTGTTGTTTCAATCAGTTATTTATCTGCTTTGATAAATTCTCTTTCTCTTTTAATTCTTTATATCTTTCTATTGCATGTTTACGACTCATAAGTATTTGCCAACGATATACCCAGCAAGTAGTTAAGAAATAAAAGCCTGCTTGTAACCATAAAGCTTTATATTCAAAGGCAACTTCACTTAGCGTAGCTCCCATATTGTTGATTTTCACAAAACCATTAATCCCGAAAGTAGAGGGGAAAATATAGGAGACGTATTTCCAGAATGGAGGGATTGCGGCCCCCGGCCATGAAATTCCGGAAATAAACAACAAGGGAACGGATGTGAAGACAAAGATCAGCATACACGTTTCTCGGTTGCGAATGGCGATCGAGGCCGTCATTGCAAAGAAGATGCAAGCTGTCAGGTAAGGAACCACAAATAATACTAATGAACTGGGCTGTCCTATTTGGTTGAGGCTGAATAGTCTTGGTACGACATATAGTACATAAAAAGCTACCAATATATAAACCAGAAAATAACTTAGTCCTTTACCGAGTACAATTCGTAATGTTCCGTTGTAATGCCTGTTGATAGGTACAAGGTCTTTGAAACGGTTGTTTTCGCGGGCTGTTCCGGCAGCAAGGCCGATTCCTAGCAGTAATGTCTGTTGGATAATCAATACTAGGACGGCAGGAATCAGAAAGGCAGCGAATCCGGCAGTCGGATTGAAGATCGAGATTTCTTCATATTCTATCGGATAAGCAGTGATTTCATCTTGCCGGTCGGTAGTGTTTCCGCTACGTGCAATCTTGATGTCCTTGTTCATATCCAGTGAGACGGCGGTGTTGGCAATCAGCATGGATTTATAGTATAACAGTCCGCTCATGTCGCAGTAAATGCTGACTTGCGTCTGTTTTCCTTTGGCGATATTGTCACTAAAATCGGAAGGGATATAGATAATGCCATAGGCACGTCGGTTCTTCAACATCTGTTTAGCTTCTTCCATATCAGCACAGTAAGAGACGATTTGAATGTCCGGTGTGGCGTCCACTTTCCGGAGATATTCACGGCTGAGAGAGGAATGTGAGTCATCTACAACGACAGCCGGGACTTCGCGCACCACTTCGTTATCATAGATAAAGCTATATAACAAAGGATAACCCAATGGGACGAGTATAAAGAATATCAGTACCCCCTGGTCGCGGAAAGTAGTCTGAAACTCCCGTTTCCAGATATAAAACAGGTCGTTGATGCCTTGGGCTATCTTGTCTTTTAATTTTATATCTTTCATTTAGGGTATGTATTTATAGTAAACCAGTGCCTCCTTCAAGCGGTGAACCACAAAGAAGGGGAGCATCATAAATATTAATAGTGCCATGTAATTGCTCCAAGAGTAAGCCATGCTATATCCGTTGAGTGCCTGGTCGACATAGATTAGAAAATAATGACGCAATGGGAATAGGTTGCTGAGCGCCTGCAGTACAGGGTGCATTGCCATAACAGGGAATGAGAAGCCGGAAATGGAGAAAGAAATGACTCCCCACAAAGAGGCAAAACTTAATCCAAGCCGGAGAGTGGGTAATGTACCTATCATGACTATACCGCAACATTGCGATGCTAGTACAAGGCAAAGTGTGGCGAAAATCATAGGGAAGATACCACTATTGCATGGGAAATGGAGGAAACCGTATAAGTATACATTATAAAATATACCCATGATGAAAAAAACAACTGTATGTGGAAGCAGTTTCCCTGCCAGTGCAATGTAAATGGAGTTATTGCTCATGCGTAACCATTCACGGGCGGTACGGTCTTTGATTTCCACCCCGATAGAATAAACCGTTACCATAAATATAAGCAGCATAAGAACACCCGGTATCAATGTGTTGCATAGATATACAGAGTAGTTCAGCCATGGATTATTTAATGGATGCGTATCAATCACGATCGGTTGAAGAAACCCCATTGCCTGATCTTCCGTGGCGCCTTTTGCATAGAGTGTGGTTCGTGCGGCAGCACCGGCTGTCAGTTCTCCCAACATTTTCATATCCCTGAAAAGCAGGGAGCCTGCAATCAGATAAGAATAATTGGTATAGAAGGAAATTGTGGGTTGCCGTTGGCTTTGCGCTTCGGCGGACAGACCTTTCGGAATGTAGAAGAATCCGTAGATTTTCCCTTCCTGTACGGCAATACGTGCATCACTCACATTGCTGTAATGGGCGACGACACCTGTCTGCGAAAAAGCGTCCAGATTGCGCACGATGTTGCGGGAGGTAGATGAATCATCCATATCTACCACACCTGCCGGAAGATCTTTGGGAAGTCCCGAATCCATTAAAGTAGTGAAAAATACATAGCAGAACAATGGAGCTATCACCATGCAAAAGAGATATAGCGGACGTGATACTAACCTCCGGCACTCTCTTTGCATGACCTGCCACAATGCTATATATTTTTTTTCTCTCTCTTTCATGGTTACTTATCAATGATGACAGACATACCCGGACGAAGATTTTCTATTTTCTCCAGAGGGCTGGCTTTCACTTCGAATGTTTTCAGGTCGAACTGGCCGGTTGTTTTGGTTGCCTTCCAAGCAGCGTAAGTACCTAAATCTTTCAGATAATATACTTTCAGTTTGATGGCTTTATTGTCAAGTGCAGGTACAACAGCTTCAAATTCTGTTCCCATAGTCAGGTTCTTGAGCAAGTCTTCACGTACGTTGAACGTTACCCACATATCGTTGAGTTCGGCGATATTCATAATCGGTGCGCCTGTACCTACCAGTTCGCCTACTTTGGGAAATATCTCCGATACTTCTCCCGAAGCAGGAGCGATCAGATACGTCTCCTTAATATAAGATTCAACTTCGGCAACAGTTCCTTTTGCCCGGTTAACCAGTGCTTCCGCAGCCATTTTGTCCTCACGTTCGGCTCCGTTCTTAGCCATTGTATATTGTGCTTTCGTAGCTTTCTCAGTGGCAATGGCGGCGTCACGCTGTGCAGTAACTTCGTCCAGTTTTTGTGCGGGCATTACTCCTTGTTCATAAAGGTTCTTCACCCTCTTGTATGATTTTTCGGCAATGGTAACTCCTGCCTGTGCTTTTTGCCACATTTCATAAGCAGCCTGTATCTGTTCCTGACGGGCACCCTTGATTGCTTTTTCATTCTGCGCTTGTGCGGCAGCTTCCGCGGCACGCGCCTGTTCCATTTTGGCCACTACGTCCGGCGCTTCCAGGATAGCCAGTGTGTCACCGGCATTTATTTGTTGGCCTTCTTTCACGCGAAATTCCAATATACGTCCCGGAACTTTGCTTGAAACACGATATTCAGTAACTTCAGCCTGTCCTTGGATAATCTCAGGTCCTTTGCGAAGCATGAAAAAACCAACGACTGCAACGATTGCAATAACTCCCAGCAGGGTAAGGAATGCAAGCAGCATATTGCTGTTTTGTGATTTTGTAGTTGCCATATAATATGAGTTATTTAAGAGTTCCTAATGATTTCTTTAGATAGATTTCTGTTAATTTTACGTCTATTTGAGCGTCAATCTTTTCTGATTGGGCAGATAGCCAGGCTGTCTGGGCTTCAAGAACATTGCTGGTGGCAATGACTCCCTCTTTGAAGCCGAGTGTGGCGTAACGGAGATTTTCTTCCGCCTTTTCCATATTCTTGGTAGACATCACCAGCTTTTTACCTGCTTCATTTACTTTGAATGCAGCTTGATTGACTTGCAATTCTATTTTTTCTCTAGCGTCTTGAAGTTGGTATTGTGCGATACGTACTTCTGATTTGGCGGCTCTGGTTTTGTAAATACCTTCTCCCCAATGCCATATAGGTATCTGTACCATGACACCCACATTCCACATTCCTTTGAATTTGTTCTCGAAACTATTGAAGACAGAAGGATTGGTGACCATGTAATTCCCCATTAGTGCAATCGAAGGAAGATGTTCGGCACGGGTTACATTTACTTTTTGCTTGTAAATCTGTGTAGCCAGTTCGAGACTGCGTATCTCCGGACGATTTGCATAAGCGGTAGACATATCGAAATGAGTATCTGTTGTGAGTAACGGAATATCTTCCATATCTTCGTCCGCTAACGTAATGGGAGAGCTAAGATCAATGCCACATAGTTGACATAACAACATTCGGGCAAGGCTTAATCCGTCTTCCACTTTCGTTAGTGTCATTTCCGCTTCATTTACTTTTACCCGTACGGATAAACCGTCCGCTTTGGTTGCTACTCCTTCGGCAATCATCTTTTCCACATCGCTGTCCAGTTGCTGCAGAAGTTTCAGATATCCTTCCGCCAGTTTCTTTTTGTTTACCAGCGAAATAACCTGCCAGTAAGCCTGGTCAGTACTCATAATTACTTCCTGCATACCGCCTTGGTGCTGCTGCTGGGCTAACTCTTCGGCGTACTTTGTTATTTTGTTGTAGGCGCGGATCTTACCACCCATATAGAGAGGTTGGGTCAGTGTGATAGCACCGGCATATACATTTCTTGTATCTGTACGGAGGGCATCTACTAATGAATTTCCTACTTGATCGAGGGCAGGTAAAACGGCGCCGAGTTCTCCGCTTAATGAAGATATTAATGGAGCAAGTTCGGGATGTGCTGTTGCAATCTGTGTAGCAGCCTGTTGTATGGGACCTGCCAGATTAGTCCCTAATCCCGAAAGCGCAGCTTTCTGATCTTTATTTAATAGAGAAAACTCTTTTTGGTTTCTCATATAGGTCCCGGTTGCCGAGAAGTTGGGCAGGTAGTTGGTGAATGCTGCTTTTCTCTCATAGTGGGCCGCATTTATCTTTTCATTGCTAATCAACAAGTCTTTATTGTTGGCAAGGGCTAATGCGCGGCAACTATCCAGGCTTAGTAAAGTTTGCCCTTTTACTATAAAAGTCATACTTAGCAGTATTGTCAGAAGAAATAGCTTTTTCATCGCATCTTGCATATTAATAAGGTGATACTTCTATTTTAATAACCCGCTTCTTATGTAATTTGTTT
>OJOV01002207.1_pt1 | contig 12795 bp, 9 predicted proteins | sample 1598281 | NCBI WGS metagenome assembly OJOV01 (sample SAMN03922469, study PRJEB24848) | human gut metagenome | isolation source: stool sample | host: Homo sapiens | place: Germany | collected 2010-11
GCTCCGTCACCTCAAAGGAAATTGCGGAATTAATCGCCAGGGAGTTCGGAATCCAGGTTGATAAGCGCAAAATCGTAGTGGAGGATATCAAAAATTTTGGCACCTTCCCGGCAGAAATTAAGCTCTATAACGGCGTAACCGCCAAGCTTTATGTGATGGTAGGCGAATAAACCCTTAAACTCTGACAGGGTAGAAAATAAAGCTTGAAAGCGCCTTCTTTCGCACTTTGTTTTCTGCTTTTTAAGCAAAGGTTTTGTCCAAACTTTTGGCTTTTCAAAAATTGTACCATTACACAACCGGGGGTAAGAAAGGAGTGGTGATCAGCATGGATGAAATCAATGCGCTTTCCAGCTTTGACGGCGTAAAAATGCCATTTAGCCTGGAAGCGGAGCAGGCTGTGCTGGGCTCTCTCCTGATCGATCCAGGCTGCATGCCGCAGGTGCTGATGCTGGTCAAAGGGGAATATTTCTACCTGCCGCAGCATCAGGCGATTTTTGGCATCATGGTCAATATCGACGCCATGGGTGGCAAGATCGATCCGCTGCTCGTGTTGGATCAGCTAAAAAAAGATAACGTATACGATGATGCAGGCGGCAAAACTTATCTGTTCCAGCTCGCGCAGGCGGTGCCCTCCACCGCGAATGTGGAGGCGTATGCCCGCATCGTGCGGGAAAAGTTCTACATGCGTACGCTCATCAACGTTTCTCGGGAGATTATTGATTCCGCCACAACGGAAGAGGCGGAGGCAGACTTGTTGCTGGATGCCGCGGAACAGCGCATTTATGATATCCGGCAGGGGAAGAATACGGTCGGGCCCTCCCGCCTGAGCGATGTAATCGTTAATGAGGTGTATGATAGGCTCTATAAGCTGAGCTCCCCAGACAGGGAGCAGTATATGGGATTCACCACGGGCTTTTCTGATCTGGACCGGGTCATTTCCGGCTTGAATAAATCCGACCTCATCATTGTGGGCGCCCGCCCGGCAATGGGTAAAACGAGCTTTGCGCTCAACATTGCGCGCAATGTTGCACTCAAAGCGAAAAAAAAGGTTTTGTTTTTTTCGCTTGAGATGACCAAAGAGCAGTTAGCGCAGCGCCTGCTTTCGAGCGAGGCGCGTGTTGGCAGCCAAAAGATGCGCACCGGCCAGCTGACGGATGATGAGTGGAGTAGGCTCGGCGCGGCCACAGTTGTTTTAAATGAATGCGACCTCTATGTAGACGATACTTCCAGCATCACCGTGCCGGAGATGAAGGCGCGCGTGCGCCGCATGCGGGATGTTGACTGCGTGGTCATCGACTATCTCCAGCTCATGCAGTCCGGCAAACGTACGGAAAACCGTGTGCAGGAGGTTTCTGATATTACGCGAAACCTGAAATTGATGGCCAAGGATGTCAACGTTCCGGTTATCACGCTTGCCCAGCTCGCGCGCGGCACGGAGGGACGCGGCAAATCACACCGCCCGCAGCTTTCTGACCTGCGCGACTCTGGTTCCATCGAGCAGGACGCAGACTGCGTTCTGTTCTTGTACCGCGATTCCTACTACGCCAGCCAGAACCCCGACGGCGCGGAGGTGGACGCCGACACCGCCGAGTGCATCGTGGCAAAGAACCGTCACGGCGAGACCAGCACGGTGCCGCTGGGCTGGGACGGCGCCCACACCCGCTTTATGGATGTGGACTTCAAACGCTGATGAACTACGAAGAGATCTTACAGACGGTGCGCGGCTTCTGCGCCCGGGAAAAGCTGCTGGACGGCAAAAAGCATCTCGCGCTGGCCGTTTCGGGCGGGGCCGACAGCATGGCCCTGCTCTGCCTCATCCGTCCGCTGGCCGGGGAAAAGGGCATCGCCCTCACGGTCTGCCACGTCAACCACGGCCTGCGGGGGGAGACGGCGGACCGGGACGAAGCCTTCGTCCGGGAGGTCTGCGCCCGGCTGGGCCTGCCGCTGCGGGTGTTCCATGCCGCTGAGCTGGAAGCCGAGGCAGGAAAGCCCCGGGCGGGGGAGGACTGGGCGCGCCGCCTGCGGTATGCCTGCTTTGAGCGGGTGCTGGCCGACGGGATAGATGCCGTCGCAACTGCCCATACTGGGAGTGACCAGGCTGAGACGCTGCTGTTCCGGCTGGCCAGAGGCACCGGCCTCCACGGCGCGGCGGGCATCCGGCCCAGCCGCCCGGGCTATCTGCGGCCTCTGCTCTGCCTGACGAGGGCCGACACCGAGGCCGTCTGCCGCGCCTGCGGCGAACGCTGGGTCACCGACGAGACCAACGACGCCGACGACTACGCCCGCAACCGTCTGCGCCACGGCGCACTGCCCGCCCTCTGCGGGGTCAACAGCGCCGCCGAGCGCAATCTGGCCCGCTTCTGTGAGAAAGCTGCCAAGGCGGACGAATACTTCGCCCGGCAGGCGGATGCGCTGCTGGCTTCGGCCCGGGCAGCGGACGCAAAAAGCCTGCCCGGCGGGGCGGGATACGCCCTGCGCAGCGGCCAGCCCGTGTGGATGTCAGAGCCTTTGCGGCAGACTGACCCGCTCATCCTCGACACGGCCCTCCACAGCCTTGTGGAGCCGGTGCGGGACGCGGAGGAAAAATATATCCGCCTGCTGGCCGACCTCGTAGAAAAGGGCAGCGGCGCGGTGCAGCTCACCGACGCCGTCCGCTTCTGCGCCCGGGACGGCGTGCTCTGGCGGGAGGAAGCCAATCAAAACACCCGCCGGCAGGGCGAAAAAGCGGACGGTCCGAAATTTGAAGTATCCCTGCCGGAGGGCGGCGATTATCCGCTGCCCGGCGGCAGAACGCTGCATATCCGGGTGGTTTCGGCCTGTTTTGAAGAAAAAACACAGGGTGTTCATAAAAAAGACTTAAAAAATCAGGCGGATTATGCTAAAATAAACTCGATATGTCCTGTTCTGCGGCTGCGCTGCCGTCAGCCCGGCGACCGCTTCCGTCCGGCCGGGCGGGGGGTAGACCGGGAGCTGCGCAAATGGATGAACGAGGCGGGCATCCCGCCCCGGGAACGGGACACGCTGCCGCTGCTGGCGGCAGGCAGACAGGTGCTGTGGGTCTGCGGAGAGGGCTTTGCCGATGGGCTGGCCCCCGGGCCGGACATCGGGCAGCTGCTGCAGGTGGAACTAGAAAATTTTGGAGGAATCGAATCATGAGCATGCATGACGATATTTTGAAGGTCCTCGTTTCGGAAGAGGAGCTGAAAGCGAAAGTGGCTGAGCTGGGCGCTCAGATCAGCAAAGACTATGAGGGCAGAAACCTCGTCCTCGTCTCCATCCTCAAGGGATCGGTGGTCTTTATGGCCGACCTGATGCGCGCTGTGAGCATCCCGTGCAGCATCGACTTCATGGTGGTGTCCAGCTACGGCGGCGGCAACACCACCAGCACCGGCCTCGTCAAGATCATCAAGGACCTGGACGGCGACCTCTCCGGCAAGGACGTGCTCATCGTGGAGGACATCCTCGACACCGGCATCACCCTGTCGAACCTCGTGCCGATGCTCAAGATGCGCAACCCGAACTCGGTGAAGATCTGCACCATCCTCGACAAGCCCAGCCGCCGCAAGGCCGACATCGCCCCGGACTACGAGGGCTTCGCGGTGCCGGACGAGTTCGTGGTGGGCTACGGCCTCGACTACGACGAGAAGTACCGCAACCTGCCCTACATCGGCGTACTCAAACCCAGCGTCTACGAAAAGTAAGAAATAAAACCAGAACTGGAGTTGATCCTTTTGCAACCTAAGAGACCTCGTATCAATCCGCTCATCCTCGCACTGGCGCTGGCCGCCGTGCTGATGGTCTGGTCGGTGATGGGCAGCGGGTCGGGCAGCACCAGCGGCTCGACCATGAGCTACTCCACCGTCGTCCATTACTTTGAGCACAATCAGGTCACGGCCTTCACGCTGGACCGCAACACCAGCGTCATCACCCTGAACCTGAAGGAAGGCGACCTGCCCCTGCCGGACGTCTCCTCCACCCAGAGCACGGTGCAGTCTACCGGCGGTCTGCTGAGCGGGATGTTCTCCTCCTCGTCGGAGTCCACCGGTGCAGTGCAGGAGGACGACGGCACCGTCACCGTCCGCTATAAACTGCCCTATGCCTACGTTTTCATCGAGAACGTGGACAAGTATATCGAGTCCTACGACGCGGCGAACCCCGACGCGCCCATGACCTACGACTACACCTCTCTCAAGGAGACCATCCCCTGGATGGAGATCATCTTCTATCTGGGGATGCTGGGCTGCACCGGCTTTTTGCTGTTCTCGATGATGCGGGGCGGCGTCGGCGGTGGCGGCGGCATCATGAATGTCGGCAAAGCCAAGGTCAAGGACGAGCACGAGAACAAGAAGACCGCCACCTTTGCCGATGTGGCCGGTGAAGACGAAGAGAAGGAAGAGCTGAAAGAGGTCGTGGAGTTCCTCAAGAGCCCCGACAAGTTCAACTCTCTGGGCGCACGCATCCCCCACGGCGTGCTGCTCGTCGGCCCTCCGGGTACCGGCAAGACCCTGCTGGCCCGCGCCTGCGCCGGTGAGGCCGGTGTGCCGTTCTACTCCATCTCCGGCTCTGACTTCGTCGAGATGTACGTCGGCGTCGGCGCATCCCGTGTGCGCGACCTCTTCGACAAGGCAAAAAAGACCATGCCCTGCATCATCTTCATTGATGAGATCGATGCTGTGGGCCGTCAGCGCGGTGCCGGTCTCGGCGGCGGTCACGACGAGCGCGAGCAGACCCTGAACCAGCTGCTGGTCGAGATGGACGGCTTCGAGGCCAACGACGGCGTTATCGTCATGGCGGCCACCAACCGTGCCGACATCCTCGATAAGGCCCTGCTCCGCCCGGGCCGCTTCGACCGTCAGGTCTACGTCGGCCTGCCCGACGTCAAGGGCCGCGAGGAGATCCTGAAGGTCCACACCAAGAACAAGCCCCTCGCCCCGGATGTCTCCCTCAAGGTCATCGCACAGCGCACCGCAGGCTTTGCGGGCGCTGACCTCGAGAACCTCGTCAACGAGGCCGCTCTGCTGGCTGCCCGCCGCAGCCGCAAGGCCATTACGATGGAGGACATCGAAGAGGCTTCCATGAAGGTCATGGCCGGCCCCGAGAAGAAGAGCCGGGTCGTCACCCCCGAAGAGAAAAAGCTCACCGCCTACCACGAGGCAGGCCACGCTGTGGCGGGCTTCTACTGCAAGCACCACCCCCGTGTGCATGAGATCACCATCATCCCCCGCGGTCAGGCCGGCGGCTACACCATGTATCTGCCCGAGAAAGACCGCAGCTACGTCACCAAGGGCGAGATGTTCGAGGACATCGTGTCCAGTCTGGGCGGCCGCGTAGCCGAGCAGCTTATCCTGGACGACATCTCCACCGGTGCGTCCAACGACCTGCAGCAGGCGACGAACATCGCCCGCCAGATGATCACCAAGTACGGCTTCTCCGAGCGCCTTGGCCCTGTGGTCTACGGCACCTCTCAGGAGGAGACCTTCCTGGGCCGCGACCTCGGTCAGGGCAAGGGCTACAGCGAGACCACCGCTGCCGAGATCGACAGCGAGATGCGGGACATCATCGACGAGGCCTACGAGACCTGCCGCCGCACCCTGACGGAGCATATCGACCAGCTCCATGCGCTGGCACAGGCCCTGATGGAGCGCGAGAAGCTGAACGAGAAGGAGTTCAACGCCGTGATGGCAGGCGAGACCCTGCCCCAGCGTGAGGATCCCGACGCAAAGCCCGCCGAGGCTCAGCCCGCTGTCCAGCCTGTGGAGCAGGCCGAGACCGCAGAGGCTGCGGAGCCTGCCGAACCTGCTGAGGCAGTGGATGCCGCCCCGCAGGAAGCCCCGGCCCCCGAAACGCCGGATGAAGGCGAAGCCAACCAGTAAACCAAGAGAAAGGGGAGAGTGTTGTGGAGGAAAATTTTGAACCGGTCGCGCGGACACGGGCCAACTATTACACCCCGGGCAGCCCGGTGCAGTTCGTCTGCGTGGAGCTGCTCAAGGGCGAAGTCAGCGGCGAACACGCGGTCTGTCTGACCTTTAAGAACATTTCCCGCGTGACCCTGACGGCACTGGAGATCCACTTCAAGTGCAAGGGCGTGGACGGCGTCATCCTCTGTGAGGACGAGTTCGAGTACCGTGACCTTACCGCAAAGCCCGGCGAGAGCTTCGGCATGGACGATGCCGTCTTCGTCACCCAGAAGGCCATCACCAGCGTGGATGTCACCCTGCGCAATGTCTACAGCGGCAGGAAGGTCGTCCACCTCGAGAGCATCAAGCGGGTGCGCCTGCCGGCCCCCCGCCGCCTGAGCGTCGAGATGCAGAAGGCCCTCGAAGCCCGGATGAACCGCACCGGCATGAAGTTCATGCCCCAGGTCTTCGAGAACGGCTGGTACTGCGCCTGCGGTGCCTTCCACCCGAAGGAAGAGGACACCGTCTACTGCTCCGAGTGCGGCAGTGACCGCATCCTTTTGCAGAACGCGCTGAACACCCTGCTGCAGCCGGAAGCCCCGGTGCGCCAGCCCGATCCGGAGCCTGCGGCCCAGCCGGTGCGCCCGGCTGCGCCTGCTGAGGAGCCCACCCGCATCGTGGGTGCGGAGCAGGAGGAAGCCACCCGTATCATCCCGCCCCGGGCGGCGGAGCCTGCGTCCGGCTATGCGCCTGCCGCTGAGATGGACGCGACCCGCGTGGTGTCCCGCGCCCCGGAGCAGGAGGCGACCCGCGTTCTGTCCCGCCAGCCGGAGCCGGTGCGCCCGGCCAAGTCCTTTGCGCCGGACGAAGAGGTGGAGAAGTACGGCACCCGTGTGGTACCCTCGACTCCCGCCGCCGCGCCGTCCCGCCTGCAGGCAAAGCCGCTGGACGAGGAGGATGACTGCGAAGAGGAAGACCCCCGCGACAGCATCGCTGAGACGCTCATCCGCTGGGTGCCGCCCATCACCGCCATCGTGTGTGCGGGCATCGCCCTGTGCGGCTTCGTGTATTCTCAGTTCATGATGTAAAATAGGATGTACGGCGGAGGAGGCAGAGGCTTCCTCCGCTTTTAATTTAAGGAATAACCTCTCAGTCTGCTTCGCAGACAAGGCCGGGTTGCGGCACCCAGCATCCGCTGCGCTTTGCTTGCATCTTGCTGGCCGCTGCCCCAACAGCGACTCCCTGCTTCCGCCACTGGCGGTGGTCGTCGCTGTTGCCCCTACCGAGGGGAGCCTCTGGCGAAGAGATGAAGCTTTACGGAATGCCAAGGCCTCCCCTCGATAGGGGAGGTGGCACGCCGTAGGCGTGACGGAGAGGTTTAACAAGGAGAGATGATTATGCCTGACGAAGCTTTGCAGGCCGCGTTCGAGATCAAAGCGGCCTGCGACGACATCAGCCGGAAGCTGCTGCGCTGGCACTGGGAGGAAAAGCCCGGCGCTCACAGCGTGGACGCCCTGCTGAAGCATCTGGCCCAGCGCCAGAAGGAGAGCCCCGACTACTACGAGCGCCTGCCGGAGCTGAATGGCCGCACCGGCTGGCAGCAGCTGGATACCACCCTCTGTATGCGCATCCTGCTGGACCCGGAAAAGGACGCCGCCCGGCCTCTGGACCTGCTGGGCAGTACGCCCCACCCGGCAGCGGCCCGCCACGCCTGCAACGCGGTGCGGATGGCCCGCAACGAGGCCGCCCACGCCTCCGACAGGACCGCAGCCGCACAGGCGGCGATCCGGTTCAACGAGGCCGTGGAGGAGCTGGAAGCGGGCTATGAGGGAACGGCCCTGACCACCGGCGACCTCGAGAAGTATTACCGGATGGCGGAGGACTTTCTGTCCCGCTGCGGTGCGTCGGAGACCATCGAGCCTCAGAAGAAGGTTGAGGACGAAGCGCCCCGCCGTCAGAAGTCCCAGAAAAGCGGCAGCACATCCCGCAAGCGCCAGAGCGGCGGGAATCGTGCCGCTTCGGGCCGGGGGACATCCGGCCGCAGCCGGAATACCTCTGGCCGGAACAGCCGCAGCCGCCAGAATATGCAGACCACGGCCCGCCGCAGGAAGCGTCAGCGCACCCAGAGCCGCGCTCTCACCGTGGTGCTGCTGGCCGTCGTCCTGCTGGGCCTGCTGGTCCGGGCCTGGACGATGGGGCTGATGAAGTGATACGCTCTACTGAGGTAGATTATGTGATAAAGTTTCAAATTAAAGACATACTTACGTTGTAAAATGAACTTTATCAACTTGATAAAGTTCCCCCTATTGATAAAGTTCGAACTTTATCAGCTCACCCGAAGTTTATCACCTTGATAAAGTTTGATTTTGGACGTTGTGCCGATGCTATTTTGGAACTTTATCAGATAACGCGCGGGTCTCAGAGAACGTTCTCCGCAGTCCGACCTCTCCGTCAGCGCTGACGCGGCCAAAACTGCATACAATAGCCCTATAACCGTTTATATGGGAAAGGAAACAGGCAATGGAGCTGAATTTTTATACCCTCTGCGTCCTCTATCTGGTCTACTCGTTCCTCGGCTGGGTAGCCGAGACGGTGGTGGCGACCATCAAGGGCCGCGCCTTCGTCAACCGCGGCGTGGCGTCCGGCCCGTTCTGCTTCGTCTACGGCACGGCGGCTGTGCTGATGGCAGTGGGCTTTGCCGACCTGCGCTCGACGCCGGTGGCCCTCTTCCTCGGCTGTGCGGCCAACGCCACCGTGGTGGAGTGGGTGACGGCCAAGCTGCTCGAGAGGATGCACCGCCGCCGCTGGTGGGACTACTCGGATAAAAAGTTCAATCTGGACGGCTACGTCTGCCTGCAGTACTCGGTGCTCTGGGGCCTGCTGGGCATGGCAAGCGTGCTGTGGGGCAACGTCCTGCTGCTGCGGCTCTGCGCCCTGCTGCCGGGCTGGCTGCTGCATATCGGCGTCTGGGCGGCGATGACGCTGGCCGTCCTCGACCAGCTGGGCGCAGCGCTGGCCGTCAACCGGTACGCCGCCAGCCATCCGAGGCTGGAACAGCTCAACCTCGAGCTGGAAAAGCACTCGGACAAGCTGCGCCAGCGGCTCATCGCCCATGTGGAAAAGCGTATCCAGCGGGCTTACCCGGCCATCGTCCAGCCCGAGCCGGCTGTTCAGAAAGAAAAGGCCCTGAGCTTCGGCGACCTCGTCTGGCTCTTTGTCATCGGGGCTTTCCTCGGCGACGTGGTGGAGACGCTGTTCTGCCGGGTGACGGCGGGCGTCTGGATGAGCCGCTCGAGCCTCGTGTGGGGACCCTTCAGCGTGGTGTGGGGTCTGGCGCTGGTCATGGCGGCGGTCCTGCTGCGGGGCAGCGAGGAGCGGAGCGACCGCTCCATCTTCCTGTTCGGCTTCGTGATGGGCGGCGCGTATGAGTATATCTGCAGCGCCGTGGGTGAGCTGCTGTTCGGCGTCATCTTCTGGGACTACAGCGGCTTCAAGTTCAATCTGGGAGGCCGTGTCAATCTGCTCTACTGCTTTTTCTGGGGCATCGCGGCGGTGGTCTGGATCCGGTACGGCTACCCCCTCGTCGCAAAGCTGATGGCAAACCTGAAAAAGCACATCCTGCCCTGGATGACCGTGGTGCTGACGGTGTTCATGGCCGTGAACATGGGGCTTTCGGCACTGGCGCTGGCCCGGTACGACGCCCGCACCAGCGGCCTCGCCCCGGCGAACCAGCTGGACGTCTTCCTCGACGAGCATTTTGATAACGCCCGGATGGAACGGGTGTACCCCAACGCCAAAAAAACCGGCTGACCCGGCAGCCATAAACGCAAAAAAAGCACTGCACCCGCCCGCTTTTGGGGAGTGCAGTGCTTTTGGTTTGTTCAGCCCTTACTGAGCGGCAAAGACCTTTACCTCGTCCTTGTCCATGAAGGCGGCACCGGCAAAGCCTGCTGCTTCCAGCTGGCCCAGCTGCTTGCCGAGCTTCTTGCCCTGAGGCAGGACGGTGACGTTGTAGGTATCGCGCAGGGCAGCGGCCCTGCTCAGGACGGCGGTGAAGTCGGCGTCCTTGCCGTAGAGCAGTGCGATCTTCTGCTTTGCGCCGGGGATCTGATAGCCCTGCTCCAGCAGGATGCCGCAGACGCGCTCGAAGCCGATGGAGAAGCCGACTGCCGGCACCTGAGTGCCGAGGAACTTGCCCACCATGTTGTCATAGCGGCCGCCGCCGGCGACTGCGCCGCTGAACTGCGGGCAGGTGATCTCAAACACCATGCCGGTGTAGTAGCCCTGACCGCGCACGAGGCTGGGGCAGTAGGCCACCTGATAGCGGCCTGCGGCCATGGCGTTGGCGGTAGCGAGGACGTACTTGAGGTCGTCGGCGATGGCCGGGTCTGCGCAGCGGGCGGCCACGGCGTCCAGCGTCACCTCGCCGGCGGCGATGAAGTCGGCCAGTGCGTTGACCGCGCTCTCGGGCAGCTGCTTCTCGAGGAGCTCGGCCTTCACGCCGTCGGCACCGATCTTATCCATCTTGTCGAAGGTGATGCAGACGGAATCCAGCGTGTCAGCGGCAAAGCCCATGCTCTCCAGCATCCCGCGGAGGATGCGGCGGTCGTTGATGTTGACGGTGAAGCCGTCGAAGCCGATGCTCAGCAGGGCGCGGGTGGTCACGTCGATGAGCTCGACCTCGGCGTTGGGGCTCTCGTCGCCCAGAATGTCGATGTCGCACTGGACGAACTCGCGCAGACGGCCCTTCTGGGGGCGCTCGGCGCGGAAGACACGGTCGGTCTGGATGACCTTGAAGGGGTGGGGGAGCTTGTCCTTGTTGGCGGCGTAGAAGCGGCTCAGGGGCAGGGTCAGGTCATAGCGCAGGCCCATGTCGGAGAGCTCTTTCGGGTCGCCGGAGTTCAGGGCGGCGGTGAGCTTGTCGCCGCGCTTGAGCACCTTGAAGATGAGGTTCAGGTTGTCGCCGCCGTCGGACTTGTCGAGGTTCTCCATATCCTCCAGCATGGGGGTGGAGATGCGCTCGAAGCCGGATGCGCGGTAAGTCTCGAGAATTTTGCCCTGAATGTAGTCGCGCAGGGTCTGCTCGTTGGGCAGAAGGTCGCGCATACCTTTTAAGGCCTGAGTTTTCATAATATAGTCCTCTTTCTGTATAGCCCTCTCAGTCGCGGATGGCAGATACTGAGCCTAACCTCTCAGTCTGCTTCGCAGACAGCTCCCCTACTAGGGGAGCCTCTGGCGAAGAGATAAAGTGTTCCGAAATGCCAAAGCCTCCCCTCGATAGGGGAGGTGGCACGGCGGAGCCGTGACGGAGAGGTTCAGGCACAGAAGCAACGCGACGAAAGAGATGATTTTTGTGATACGCTTCTAATTATAAAGGATACCGTCTTTTTGTCAATCAAAAAGGACACACTATTCTCTGAGGTGATGCACGAAATGCAGAAAACAAGACCCTGGGCCATCCTGGCGGCGGGCGCAGCCATCCAGGTATTGACAGGCCTGCCCGCCGCGTGGGGCGTGTTTCAAAGACCCGTCATGGAGGAATACGGCCTCAGCGAGCAGGGGGCAGGCTATGCCTTCGGGGTGCTCATCGCATTTTTCGGCATCGGGTGCGTCATCGGCGGCTTTCTGCAGGATAAGCAGGGGCCACGCTTTGCGGCTTTGTGGGGGACGGGCCTGCTCTGCGGCGGATTCTTCGCGGCGGCGGCTCTCCCGGCAGAGAAGGGGAGTGCTTTTTTCGGGGTGTTCAGCATCCCGGCAGGGCTCGGCACAGCCTTCCTCTATCCGTCCATCCAGTCCTGCGCCCAGAAGTGGTACAAGGGCCGGAAGGGCCTCGCCACCGGCGTCATCGGGGGCGCAGTGGGGTTGAGCGGAGCGTTCCTGACCGTCTTTGTCCGCACGGCGCTGCGGGGTCTCGGGCCGGTGCAGGGCATCCGGGGCGCGTTCTGGGCGCTGGGTGCGCTGACCCTGCCGGTCTGCCTCGCGGGCAGTGCATTGCTGACCGACCCGCCGCCCGAAAAGCCTCAGCCCAGCCGGCAGGGAAAGGCTAAGGCCGCGCCGCCCCTCGACCTCTCGCCCCGGCAGATGCTTGGCACGCGTCAGTACTGGCTCTGCGCCGGAGCGGTCTGCTTTTCCACCCCGGCGGTGCTGCTGTTCAGCCCCATCATCCTGAAGCTTGGGATGGAGCGGGGGCTGGACGAGAGCGCCGCCCTCTGGGCCGTGGTGCTGGGCAGTGTGGGCAGTGCGGCCGGACGGCTGCTGATGCCCCTGCTCAGCGACAAGATCGGCCGCCGCCCCACCGACCTCATCCTCTTCGGCGTGTCGCTGGGGCTTTCGGCGGCGTTCCTGTTCGCCCGGGGGTGGACCGTCGTGGCAGTGTATGCGGGGCTGACCTTCTGCTACTCGGCGCTGGCGGCGGTGCTGCCCGCTCTCTCCACCGATCTGTTCGGCCTGCCCCACGCCGGGGTGAACTACGGCTTTCTGGCGCTGGGCCAGAGCGTGGGAAGCCTTTTGTTCCCCTGCATCGCTGATCTCTGGGGATTCGAGCAGGGACGGCACATCCTCGCCATCGCGGGCGCAGCGGCGGGCTTTGCCTGCATCTGGGCCGTTACGCCGGTGCGGCGGGAGCCGCAGAAAAAACCGAATTGAGAAGTTGCGCTCCTGCGCAGAAAAACGAAAATGGCAAAAAGATTGCGAAAAATTTGTCAGAAATGACTTGCAAATTGGGCCAACGTCCTCTATAATAAAATTGTGCGTGGTAGTACCGGGAGAGGCGCAGAAAAGAGAGCGGCGCAGCCCGGTCAATGCAAGGCGGCAGGGGAGAGAAACTTCTGCCGCACGGCATCAATTTGTCAAAAGGAGAGTATGATTATGACCTATTCGCAGCAAGTACAGAATATGT
>OJOV01002231.1_pt1 | contig 12604 bp, 11 predicted proteins | sample 1598281 | NCBI WGS metagenome assembly OJOV01 (sample SAMN03922469, study PRJEB24848) | human gut metagenome | isolation source: stool sample | host: Homo sapiens | place: Germany | collected 2010-11
CACAACGGCAAGCTGGACGCCGCCGAGCTGCGGGAACTGGTGGCTACCTTCTACGCCGACGACAATCACGACCACATGGTGTTCCCCGGCATGGTGTACATTTCCCACCCCACCGAGTACGGCACCCTTTACACCAAGGCAGAGCTGGAAGCCCTGCACGCTGTCTGTCAGGAGTACAAGCTGCCGCTGTTCTTAGACGGTGCACGGCTGGGCTACGGTCTGGCTGCCGAGGGTACGGACGTAACGCTGGCCGACCTTGCCCGGCTGACCGATGTGTTCTACATCGGCGGCACCAAGGTGGGTGCGCTGTGCGGCGAAGCTGTGGTGTTCCCCCACGGTGCACCGGCACACTTTATGACCATGGTCAAGCAGCAGGGCGCACTGCTGGCAAAGGGCCGGCTGCTGGGCATCCAGTTTGAGTGTCTGATGGACAACGGCCTGTACCTCGACCTAGGCCGTCATGCGGTGGACTTGGCGATGGAACTGCGCCGGGCCTTTGAGGCCAAGGGCTTCCCCCTGCTGGAGATCTCCGCCGCGGCGCATCAGGGGACGCGGGAGCTGGTAAGCCGTGTGGCTGAGATGCTCTCCACCCTGCCGCCGGTGACGGTCTACGAGTCGGAATACGTTCCCAAGCCCCCGGTGGTGGATACCTCCGCCCCGCTGGATATTCAGCGGATGGATGACGGGCATACGTGGCTCATTCAGGGGCCGTGGCTCCAGCGACTCATGTCCAACGTCAACTTCGACGATTACGAGAGCCGGATGTGGTTCGACAAGGCCCTGCGGGAGACTGGGCTGTACCAGCAGCTTGAGGAACGGGGCATTGAGGATGGCGATACCGTTTCTCTGGATGGCTACGAATTTGAGTATCAGCGCTGAGAGCGTCTGTTTTGAAGCATATTCAACGTAATAAGTAAAGCCTGCATGGCCAATGGCCATGCAGGCTTTTTGATTGCCCTTGGAAATACGCCTATCGTAAGCTGGCCTTATTGAATCGGCTCACGGGAAAGGGCCCTTTTCCGTTCGATACTGCGGAGGGCAAACAGCACGCCCAGCATCAGGGCAAGGCTCACCGCCCATGTGATATACACATTCTGCACAAAACCCGCCACGATGAAGCCCACCACGCAGACACACGCCACCGTCAGCACATAGGGAAGCTGTGTGGCCACATGGTCAAGGTGATTGCACTGCGCGCCCGCAGAGGCCATGATGGAAGTATCGGAAATGGGAGAGCAGTGGTCGCCCATCACGGCACCGGCACAGCAGGCGGAAATACCGATAATAAGCAGCTCGCTGGAGGCAGGGAAAATCGCCGTGACAATGGGAATGAGAATGCCGAAGGTCCCCCATGAGGTGCCGGAGGCAAAGGCCAGCACACAGGCCACGAGGAAAATCACAGCCGGCAGCATGGAGTACAGCGCGGAGGCCGCGCCCTCCATTAGATCGTGGACATAAACGCTGGCGCCCAGTGACGTAATAGTAGCCTTCAGAGAAACTGCCAGCGTCAGAATCAGGATGGGAGAGATCATCGCGTTGAAGCCCTTGGGAATGCAGTCCATAGCGTCCTTAAACGTAATGACCCGCCGAAACAGCAGATAAATTACCGTAAACAGCAGCGCAATAATGCCGCCCCACGGCAGGCCGATGAAAGCATCCGTATTGCCGAAGGCGCCGATGAAATCCCCGGCGCAGTCCGTACCGCCCCATGCGTCCACGCCGAAGAAGCCGCCCACATAGATCATGCCCACCGTGCAGCAGACGATCAGCACCGCCACAGGGAGCAGCAGGTCGATGACCTTGCCCTTGGGGTTCACGGCTTCATCCTCTGCGTTTTCCAAAGCGGAGAGGTCACCGGTCTCCTGGGCCTTGCGCTCATAGGCCCGCATGGGACCGTAATCAAACTGCATGAAGGACAGGGCGATGATAAAGACGAAGGTCAGCAGGGAGTAGAGGTTGTAGGGAATGGCCTTGATGAAGAGCTGGATGCCGCTGATGCCGGTGTCCAGACCCTCGGCGGTGGAGGAAACGGCGGCGGCCCAGGAGGAGATCGGCGCGATCATGCACACGGGTGCGGCCGTGGCGTCGATGAGGTAGGCCAGCTTGGCGCGGGACACCTTCTGCCGGTCGGTGACCGGGCGCATGACCGAACCCACGGTCAGGCAGTTGAAATAGTCGTCCACAAAGATCATCACACCCAGCAGCAGGGTGGCAAACTGTGCGCCCGCCCGGGAGTGGATGTGCTTCGATGCCCAGCGGCCAAAGGCGGCCGAGCCGCCGGCCTTGTTCATCAGGGCCACCAGGATGCCCAGCATGACCAGGAACACCAGGATGCCCACATTGCTGCTGTCGGACAGTTTGGCGATCATGCCGCCCTCTTCGTTAAAGAAGAGGGTATTCAGGGCCAGTTCCAGGTTTCCGTTGGCATACAGCAGCGCGCCCGAGGCGATGCCCACCAGCAGGGAGGTGTACACCTCCTTGGTGTTCAGGGCCAGCACAATGGCGATGACCGGCGGCAGCAGCGAGAAGAAGGTGCTGTACACCGCACAGGTGTAGGTAGACGGATCGGCGATCTTGCCGGGAGTGGCTGCCGTGCACCACAGCAGCAGGGCAAACACGAACAGTGCCGCCGCCCAGGACAGATTTTTGTTTTTCATAATGATTCCTTTTCGTTTCAGGCGATTCGTTCCGGCAGCGTATCAGGCCCCGTGCTGCGGGGCAGACTATCCCCACGGAATGCAAAAGGGGAGTGGGGCCGTGCCGGATTACAAAGCGATGTATTTTGAGCTGTTCCGCGCCAGCGTGCAGGCCGTACAGCTGCTGCAGGACGCACAGGCCCACGCCGAACAGCAGCTGCTGGCCGAGGACCCGCCGCCGCTGCGGCTGGAGCCGGAAGAACTCCCTCCGTCAAAGAGGGAGCCTTAGCCTTCCCCCTTGGGGAAGGCTTTTTCAGTTCTTCTTTGCCTCCGCCTTGGCCGCAAACTTGTCGTTGTGGATCACAAAGCGCTCGTGGGTGCCGCCGCCCACCGGGCCTTTTTCGTCGTGCAGGCTCACTTTGAAGGTGAGCTTGCGGCCTTCCACAGCCACCAGCTCGCTCTCGCAGGTCACGGTCATGCCCACGGGGGTGGGAGCGGTGTGCTCCAGCTCCAGCTTCGTGCCCACGGTGCCGTCGCCCTCGGCCAGGGCCTGGGCCACGCTCATCCAGCAGGTCTTTTCGGCCAGGGCCACCAGGGCCGGGGTGGCGAACACATCCAGTGTGCCGCTGCCCATGGTCTTTGCAGTGTTTGCAGCAGTGACAGACACGCTCTGCTCACCGCGGATGCCAGGTTCCAGTGTCATAAAAAATTCCCTCCTGTGCGTTTTGCGCAGTTTGTTGTTTTATACTTTTATAAGATACCACAGCTTGGCAAAGAATGCACCCACTTTAGCGCATTTTGTAAAAAATACCGTTTCGGTTTCCGGCTGTCTGTGCTATGATAGGCTCTGAAAGAGAGGGGACCTCCATGTCTGACTTCTGGAAATCCTATGACATCACCGCCGCCGAATACGGTGCGGGCTATGAGTGCTACCCGCTGTTCGGCACTGTCCATCTCATAGAGCTGGCGCTGTCGGCTTTGTTTCTTCTGGGCATGGTGTGGTGGTACCGCCGCAGCACGCCGCGCACCCGGCGGCACATTCTGGTGGGGGTCACGGCGGCCCTGCTGGCCGACGAGGCCGCCCTGCTGCTGGGCATGGCCTGCACCGGCCAGTGGAACTGGAGCTATCTGCCGCTGCACCTGTGCAGCATCAACGTGTTCGTCTGCCTGTACAACACCCTCACCGACCGCAGCTGGTGCAAGGAGGAGCTGTACGCCCTGTGCATCCCCGGCGCGGCACTGGCTCTGCTGTGCCCCAGCTGGCGGGATGTGCCCGGGTGGTTCACCCTCATCAACCTACACTCGGTCAGCATCCACGCCCTGCTGGTGCTCTACCCTGTGCTGCTGGTGGCGGGCGGATACCGCCCCAGCGTGCGCCGGGTGCCGCAGGTGCTGGCCTTTTTGTTCGGCTCGGCCCTGCCCATCTATTTTCTTAACAAACCCCTGCACACCAACTTTTACTTTTTGAATAACCCCTATGGCAACGTCATCACCAGCACCTTTACCGCGTGGTTTGGCGAAAAATTCTACATTCTGGGCTTTCTGCCCGCCATCGCGCTGGCCCTTGTGCTGATGTACGCCCCCTGGGCAGCAGCCGGGAAGAAGCGTTGAGCCGCTCCGCCACCCGTCCGCTCCCGGTCCGCTTTCCAGCGGGCCGGGTTTTCTTTTTTCAATTTGCATCTTTTTGGCGTTTTGCGGTGTTTTTTCATCAATGCAGCGGGAATGTCAAAATTCTTCTGCAAAGGGCTTGACAGGCAGGCATGTGCGTGATATCATGAACACATGAACAGGCGTTCATATGATTTCATCCCGAAAGGAGATGCTTCCATGGCACAGCAGAACGAACCCCTCGTGCAGCCGGAAGAGCTGGACATGCCGGATGACGAAGTGCTGTACGAGCTGGCCGACCTGTTCCGGGTGTTCGGCGACTCCACCCGCATCAAGATCCTGTACGCCCTGCACGACAATGAGCTGTGCGTGCAGGACATTGCCAACGCCGTGCAGCTGAGCCAGTCGGCCGTGAGCCACCAGCTGCGGGTGCTCAAGGATTCCAAGCTGGTACGCTTCCGGCGGGAGGGCAAGACCGTGTACTACGCACTGGACGACGACCATGTGCGCAGCATCCTCTCTCTGGGGATGGACCATATCGAAGAATGATTTTCCGGGCTGCGGCCCGCACAAAAACAGAAAGGCTGGTATCTACGATGAAAAAGACCTACAAGATCGAAGTGGACTGTGCAAACTGCGCCCAGAAGATGGAGGACGCTGCCAACACCGTTGCCGGTGTGGAAAAGGCGACTGTCAGCTTCATGACCCAGAAGATGAAGGTGGAGTTTGCCGAGGGTGCTGACCCCCACGCCACCATGGAGAATGTGCTGTCCGCCTGCAAGAAGGTGGAGGACGACTGCGAGATCTTTGACATCTGACCTCTTCCGGTCCGGTTCCCGGCATCGCTGCCGGGCGGCAGCTCTCCCCCTGTGGGAGAGCTTTTCTTTCCTCTGCCGCCGGGCAGCGGAAAGCTCCTCTTTTTCGTGGAAAAAACGGGCAGTTTTCAACACTTTCCACGCACTTTTCAACACCTTTCGCGGAAAATTCCAAAAAGAAACGTGGAAAAGCAAGTTTTCTGCGGGAAAACCCCGTGGAAAACACGGGGGAAAGGGTGGAAAATCCATTTTTGTGGGGAAAACCTGTTGAATTCCACTGCGTTTTCCCTTTTTTTCTCAGAACCGCCGCAATCCGACAAAAGGAGCGTTTTGTATGACCAAAAAGCAAAAAAAGAGCCTGCAGCAGATCCTGATCGCGCTGGCCCTTGTGATCCTGCTCAAGCTGCTGCTCCGTGTGCTGCCGGCACTTCCCACCCCGGTGGAGCTGCTGCTCTACCTCATCCCGTACTTTGTGGTGGGCAAGGACGTGCTGCGCAAGGCCATCAAGGGCGTCAAGAACCGCCAGCCCTTTGACGAGTGCTTCCTGATGGCGGTGGCTACCGTGGGTGCCTTTGCCCTGGGCGACTATGTGGAAGGCTGCGCCGTTATCCTCTTTTACCAGATCGGCGAGCTGTTCCAGAGCGTGGCCGTGGGCAAGAGCCGCCAGAGCATTTCCAGCCTGATGGACATCCGCCCGGACTACGCCAACGTGGAGGACGAGGACGGCAAGCTGGAGCAGGTGGACCCCGATGACGTGGAGGTCGGCACCGTGATCGTGGTGCAGCCCGGCGAGCGGGTGCCCATTGACGGTGTGATCGTAGAGGGCACCTCCGCCCTGAACACCGCCGCCCTGACCGGTGAGAGCCTGCCCCGCGACGTCCAGACCGGAGACGAGGTCATCAGCGGCTGCGTGAACATGACCGGCCTGCTGAAAGTCAGGACTACCAAGGAATTCGGCGAGTCCACCGTCTCGAAAATTCTCGATCTGGTGGAAAATTCCAGCATGAAGAAGGCCCGCGCCGAAAACTTCATCACCCGCTTTGCCCGGGTATACACCCCGGCTGTCTGCTACGGTGCGCTGGCGCTGGCTTTCCTGCCGCCCATCGTGCTGCTGCTGATGGGCCAGCCCGCCCGCTTTGGGGACTGGATCTACCGCGCTTTGACCTTCCTGGTCATCAGCTGCCCCTGCGCACTGGTCATCAGCATTCCGCTGAGCTTCTTCGGCGGCATCGGCGGTGCTTCCGCCTGCGGCATCCTGGTCAAGGGCTCCACCTATCTGGAGGAGCTGGCCCGCACCGGCATCGTGGTGTTTGATAAGACCGGCACCCTGACCCAGGGCACCTTCAAGGTCACCGGCATCCACCCGGCCGACGGCATCACCGACGAACAGCTGGTGGAGGCCGCCGCCCTGGCCGAGAGCTGGTCCAAGCACCCCATCTCCCTGAGCATCAAGGCCGCCTACGGCAAGGAGATTGACTCCGCCCGCGTCACCGACGTGGAGGAGCTTGGCGGCCACGGCGTGACCGCCAAGGTGGACGGCAAGCCCGTTGCCGCCGGCAACGCCCGTCTGATGGAGCGGCTGGGCCTTTCTGCCCCCGCCGTGAGCGAGACCGGCACCGTCGTGCACGTTGCCATCGACGGCCAATACGCCGGTTGCCTGCTCATCGCCGACGTGGTCAAACCCCACAGTGCCGAGGCCATCCGGGCCCTGAAGGCCGCCGGAGTGCGCAAGACCGTCATGCTCACCGGCGACGCCGAGCCGGTGGCCAAGGCCGTTTCTGCCCAGCTGGGTCTGGACGAATACCACGCCGGTCTGCTGCCCGGCGACAAGGTGGACCAGATCGAAACACTCATCGCCGCCAAGAAGTCCAAGGAGAATCTGGCCTTTGTGGGCGACGGCATCAACGACGCCCCGGTGCTGTCCCGCGCCGATGTGGGCATCGCCATGGGTGCCCTGGGCTCTGACGCCGCCATTGAAGCCGCCGACGTGGTGCTGATGGACGATGACCCGGCCAAGATCGCACTGGCCATGCGCATCGCCCGCCGCACCCTGCGCATCGTGTACGAGAACATCGTGTTCGCGCTGGCGGTCAAGTTTGCCTGCCTGCTGCTGGGTGCCATCGGTATGGCCAGCATGTGGACAGCCATCTTTGCCGACGTGGGCGTCATGGTCATTGCCGTGCTCAACGCCACCCGCGCCCTGTACACCAAAGATCTTGTCAGGAAGAGCCACCCGTAACGCTGCTGCTTTCCATAAAAAATGCCTGACCGCCAACGACAGCGGTCAGGCATTTTTGTGTTTTCCGGGGTTCAGATGTCCCACAGCTCCGGGGCAGAGGTGGACACTGCCGAGGCACCGGCCCGCATGGCGGCCATGACGTCGGCCTTGTCCCGCAGCAGACCGCCCGCGATCACCGGCACCCGGGTGCGGGTGCTGATCTCGGTGATGACCCGGGGCATGATGCCGGGCAGGATCTCCACAAAGTCCGGCTTGCCTTGTTCCAGCTGGCCGGAAAGGTTGTTCAGGGAAAGGGAGTCCAGGATGAACGCCCGCTGGATGGTCAGCAGGCCCTGATGGCGCGCCCGCCGGATCAGGGACGGGTGGGTGGAAATGATACCGTCCGGGTGGCACAGCGCAATGAGGGAATTCACGGCAACTTCCCGCGCCGAAAGGCCGTCCACAAGGTCGATGTGCACGACGGCCAGCTTTCCGGCCGCGTGGATGCGCCGGACCAGCTCCCCCACATTGAGCAGGGTGCTCGCCAGCAGAAAGACCGTGCTGCAGGGCGAGGCCAGGGCGGCCGTCAGAGCGTCATCCGTCTTGACGGCTGCGATCACCGGCTCGTCCAGCAGAGTTTCAGCAAGTGGATGCATCGGGCAGGACTCCTTTTCTCTCAGATGGTTCTCATTATCGCACAAAGGGGCCGCACTGTAAAGTGCAGCCCCAGTCTGCGGTTGTGCTTATGCCTGGAAATAGATCGCGGTGTTGGCCACGGTCATCATGGTCATCAGGATGGTATTCAGGAAGGCCGCAACGTACACGCTGCCGGTCTTTTTGTACAGGTACTTGGCCAGGCAGGATGCAATGGCCAGCGAGGGCACCAGCGCAAACAGCAGGATGCCGCCAAGGGCCTGTCCCGGGTAGAAGGCAACGCCGGTACGGAACAGGGTGCCGTACTGCAGCACCAGCCAGAGGAGGATGCCGCCCATGTTGGTCAGAGCAGCCAGCAGGTAGCCCCAGCCGCCCTGCAGCTTTTCGCTGCTGGTGTTGGAGATGGCGGCGGCGCCGCTGACAAAGTAGTACACAAAGAAGAACGGCATATACTTGACCGCCGCCGGGATGGCGCTGGCTTCAAAGGTCTTGAAGGCGAAGGTCCAGATGCGGAAGTCGGTCTTGAAGATGGCATCCACGGCAAACAGGCAGGCGTAGGCGATCACGCTCACCAGCAGTGCCACGCAGAAGGCTGCGGCCACAGACACCGGCTTTGCGGCAATGCCGTACTGTTCCAGCGTGATGCCCTTCTGCTTGCGGCCGCCGAACAGGTAGACGCAGACCATGGTCACGATGGAGATGCAGGCGCAGATGAGAGCCCAGGTCACGATGCTGTTGACGGTGGGGCCCTGCCAGGTGGCATTGGTCTCGAAGATGTTCTTGGTCACCAGCACACGCAGGACGATGGAAGCGATCAGGACGCACACCGAGCCGGACAGCCAGGTCTTGCGGTTGTCCTCGGTGCTGCGGGCTGCCAGAACGATGCCCACCACCGACAGGAGCAGGGCAATGTCACTGGCGTAGCGCATCCAGCGGATGGGCTCTGCGGTCAGACTGCCGTCGTACACGGCGGGGAAGATGATGGCCGGGATCAGCATGCCGACCACGAACAGGCTGATCGTGCCAAGCTTGCCGGACAGGGTGCCGACGGCCGGGGTGGGTGCTGCGACGGCCTGCTTTGCATTGGACAGGAAGGGCAGCTTCATCAGCAGCAGGGCAAGAGGTGCCAGCATGAGCAGGAAGCCCACCAGAGCAACCAGCTCAAAGACTTCTTTCCAGTACCAGATCTGGCTGGTGGAAGCAATGTTCTGCACCAGACCGGACTGGTCGGCAAATGCAGTGGCGTAGAACTCGATGGCATCCTTGGTGGAAGCGGTGGAGAAGTGGTTCCAGGGGTGGATCTCGCTGGGCTGGTAAATGATGCGCTGGCCGCCGTCCGAGCCGGTGTACCAGGTGTCAGCCTGCGGAGCTTCCTGCTCCAGCAGGGTCTTGCCAGCGGTGGTGGCAACATAGTCCTTGTGGTAGACGGTGCCGCTCTTCGTGGGAGGCTCGTCGGCCGCAAAGAAGAACTCGTCGTACTGGCCGCAGATCTTGCCGATGGTGCGTCCGCCGAAGGTGGCAACTGCAGCCTCTTCGTCCAGGCCCAGGTAGGAGGTCCAGGAGTAATCGGCACCCATGCTCAAACCGGCCTTGATGATGCGGTAACCGGCGGCAGCGTAGTTCTGCTCATCCAGATAGATGGCCATCTCGGAGGAGAAGCCGCCCATGGAGTGGCCGCTGACCGCGATCTGACCGTTGCCCTGTGCATCCTTGGCAACGTAGTCCTGGCTGTACATGTACTGTGCGGCATCCCACAGCGAAGTGGGCCAGAAGTTGAAGAAACCGCCGGTATTGTCGGCGTTCCCGTGGGAATGGCCGTGGTCATACATATCCAGTGCCAGCACGACATAGCCGCGGCGGGACATCTCGATGGCGGTCTCGTCCTGCATCTCGGCACTGTTCAGGTAGCCGTGGGTGGTCACGATGGTGGGGTGCGGGTTGGAGGCGTCCACGCCCTTGGGCATGTACAACAGGCCCGAAAGGGTGCCGGAGTCGGTATCAAAGGAAATGCGGGAGACCTTGACCTTGTAGAATGAGGTGTTGAACATCTGGGCAAAAATGCTGCCCAGCAGCATCAACGCCACAGCGATCGCCAGCACAACGACCGTGCGCGAATGCTTTTCGGTGGCCTTTGCGGTGCTTTTCATGGGGATCCTCCTTCTTTTTTCAGGGACGTACCCGGCGGCTGCACTTCCAGAACCAGCCCCCGGAACAGATGTGAACGGGCGGACAAGGGGTGCGATGGGAACAAAAAAATGGGGACGCACTGCGGTCGTGTGGCACAGTGCATCCCCATCTCAATTCTCTTGGGATGCTTTCAGTATACCATTTCTCAACGGTTTGTCAACAGACAATTCACAAATTCGTGATTTTTTGTTGGAAGCAGTCAAAATCCAGACAAATTCTTTTAATGCTCTGCCCAGTCACTGCTGCGGCCCACGGCCTTGTGCCAGCCGGACAGCAGCCGTGCGCGCTCGGCCTCCGGCATAGCGGGGGTAAAGGTCATGTTGCAGTGCCACAGGCTGCGGATCTCGTCCCGGTTCTTCCACACGCCGGTGGCAAGGCCGGCCAGATAGGCAGCGCCCAGGGCCGTGGTCTCCCGGATGGCCGGGCGCAGAACGTCCTTGTTCAGGATGTCGGCCTGGAACTGCATCAGGAACTGGTCGCGGGAAGCACCGCCGTCCACCTTCAGGGAGGTGATGGGCACACCGGTGTCCTTTTCCATGGCGGCCACAAGGTCGGCGCTCTGGTAGGCGATGGACTCCTCCGCCGCCCGGATGATGTGGTTCTGGGTGGTGCCGCGGGTGATGCCTACAATGGCACCGCGGGCGTACATATCCCAATAGGGCGCACCGAGACCGGTGAAGGCGGGCACGATGTAGATGCCGCCGTTGTCCGGCACCTTCTGGGCATAGTATTCGGCGTCGCGGCTCTCCTGGATCATCCGCAGGCCGTCGCGCACCCACTGGATGACGGCACCGCCCACAAAGACGCTGCCCTCCAGAGCATACTCCACCTTACCGTTCAGGCTGATGCCAATGGTGGAGATCAGGCCGTTCTGGCTGCGGCAGATGGTGTCACCGGTGTTCATCAGCAAGAAGCAGCCGGTGCCGTAGGTGTTCTTGGCCTCACCCTTGGCAAAGCACCCCTGCCCGAACAGTGCAGCCTGCTGGTCCCCGGCAATGCCGGCCACCGGCACCTGCACCCCGCACAGGTCGGTGGTGCCGTAGACCTCGCTGGAATCCGCCACGCGGGGCAGGATGCAGCGGGGGATGTCCAGCGCTTTGAGCAGGGTGTCGTCCCAGTCCAGGGTGCGGATGTTGTAGAGCATGGTGCGGCTGGCATTGGTGCGGTCGGTCACATGGACTTTGCCGCCGGTGAGCTTCCACACCAGCCAGGTGTCCACAGTGCCGAACAGGATCTCGCCCGCCTCGGCCCGCTCCCGCGCGCCGGGCACGTTATCCAGGATCCACTTGATCTTGGTGGCGGAAAAATAGGCATCCGGCATCAGGCCGGTATTCTCGCGGATGTATTCCGTCATGCCGGGCTGCTGCACCAGCTCGTCCACCAGCGGGGCGGTGCGGCGGCACTGCCAGACGATGGCATTGTAGATAGGGCGGCCGGTGGCCTTTTCCCACAGGATGGTGGTCTCGCGCTGGTTGGTGATGCCGATGGCGGCAATGTCATGGACATCCACGCCGCTCTGGGCCACCACCTCGTTCATGACCCCGTACTGGGTGGACCAGATCTCCATGGGGTTGTGCTCCACCCAGCCCTGCTGCGGGTAGATCTGCTCAAACTCCCGCTGCTGCACCGCGATGATGTTCTGCTCGTTGTCAAACAGGATGGCGCGGCTGCTGGTGGTTCCCTGGTCCAGTGCAAGAACATACTTTGTCGACATGGTTCAACGACCTCCGTTTCGCTCAGGGGCGGTTTTACAGGTCCCGTGTGGCTACGACATCCACACCGGTGCCGCAGACGTCGGTCAGCACGACCTGCCCGGTGCGGATGGGTGCGTGCAGCGTGACGCCGTCCAGCGCAGCCATGACCTGCATGATCTTTTCTTTGGGCACCGCCTGCGCAGTCTTGACCGGGCAGCGCGGATAGCGCCCGCCCTCGGCCCGCACCGTACTGGTCAGGATACGGGTGGGGTGGGTCAGTTCTTCCTTGCCATAGGCGGCACCGTTGGGGCAGGCATTGCCGGTTACATTATAATCGTTTTCCGGGTCCACCTGCAAGTGGCAGCCACGGGGGCAGCAGATACAAATGATCTCACACTTTTTGTTCATTTTGCTACGACCTCCTCTACTGCAACGGTCAGCGGGCCGTCGGCCTTTGCCAGCAGGACCCCGGGCAGGGTGATGTGCTCCATCTCGCCGGGTGCCATCCGCTGGCGCTTGAACCGGGCCAGCTGCTTCTCCCCGCAGGTGATGGTGATCTGGCTGGGGCCGTAATTCTGCCGCACCCGGAACGAGATCTCCACACCCTTGTCCACGTCCGCCGGGCGCACCCGCTGGGGGACAGTATAGCCCACGCCATTGCCCGGGACAAGGTCCAGCACGGCCGCATCCGGGGTCTCACCGTGGAGCACATAGGCGGCGGCTGCGGCTCCGGCCCGGTCGCTCTCGCCGGAAACAAAGTCCACCAGATCGTGCACATGCACCACGTTGCCG
>OJOV01002234.1_pt1 | contig 12588 bp, 10 predicted proteins | sample 1598281 | NCBI WGS metagenome assembly OJOV01 (sample SAMN03922469, study PRJEB24848) | human gut metagenome | isolation source: stool sample | host: Homo sapiens | place: Germany | collected 2010-11
ATCTACACTAGATCGCTCGTCGGCAGCGTCAGATGTGTATAAGAGACAGTTCCAGGATTCTGTATTCCAGTTTCAGATTCACCTGATTGCTGATATAATGGGTTTTGGAAGTATTTTCATTCAAGTCTTTCAGTACATTGAAATCGTACATATATCCTTCTTTTACCTTACTCAGATCGGCATAATAAGAACGATCGTACTCATAATTTCCGTTTTCGTCGTAAGGCCGTTCGTACGGATTGGCAAAAGTGGCATATTCCAGGGGATCTACGATCGAAGCTGTCGTACGGTCATCCCGGATATTGGCATAAATATCCCCGTAAATACGTAAATGCTTGTTGAAATCATGAGTCAGTTTCAGAGAAGCTCCGAATTTGCTGTATTCATTATTCGGCATCACCCCCCCCTGATTCATATAATTCATTGAAAAATAGTATTGTGTCTTTTCAGATCCTCCCGACAGGCTGACAATATAATTCTGGGTATGGGCCAATTTAAAAATCTCGTCATACCAATTGGTATTGATCTTACTCAGGCGTTCCAGTTCTGCCTGTGCATCTGCCGGGGCAATCTTCCCCATATCGGCATCCCGTAACAAAGAAAAGATACGTCCATCGATGGATACATGCGGAAAATCATTATACAATCCGGTTTCGAACGCCACTTTTTCTTGGGTATTCATCATTTCGAGCTTACTCTTGGGAGCTTCGTCGAAAGAATAAGAGGCCTGAACATTGATATAACTCTGTCCGACGATCCCCCGTTTGGTCTTCACCACAATCACTCCGTTGGCTGCCCGGGAACCATAAATAGCCGTAGCTGCCGCATCTTTCAGGATGGTGATACTTTCGATATCATCCGGTGACAGATTACCGATACCACTGGTTAAAACGGTATTTTGTAAATCGGAGGCTCCCAGTCCCACCTCGGGCAGATCTCCCTGTAACGGCATTCCGTCGATAATCCAGATAGGATCGGTATTTCCGGTCAACGAATTGATACCCCGGATACGAATCTGAGCTTGTGCTCCCGGACGGCCCGTGATGCTCATGGTAGTCACACCGGCCAATGTCCCTTTCAGCACATCCTCGATAGAAGTGAAACCTTTGTTGGCAATATCTTTGGCAGTAACCACTTCTACGGCTCCGGTCATTCTCGTTTTTTTGATTTCCTGGTAACCGGTGACTACCACCTCCTCCATTTCAGCGATGTCTTCTTCCATATCCACTTTCAGCAATGCCTGGCCGTTCCAGGTGACCTCTTTATTTTTCATGCCGATAAAAGAAAACACCAGATTGATATTCTCCTGGGCAGGAATTTTTAAAGAAAACTCTCCGTTTACATCGGTGGAAACCCCGATTGTCGTTCCTTTCAATACGACAGAAACTCCCGGCAATACGTTTCCCTTCATATCTCTCACCACTCCTTTCACCACAACGACCTCATTTTGTTCTGCCGATTCAGTTTTATTTTTGGTGATCAATATATATCTGTCTTTTATCGTATAGGAATAACGTTCGCCCAATATTTCTTTCAGAATTTCATCTAAAGTTCCTTGCTTTATCGACAAAGACACTTTTTCTTTGGCATTCAATATATTGGTATTGTAAAAAAATTCCAATTGGCTTTGTTTACTGATTTGGTTGAAAATCGATTCAATCGTTCCTTCGGTAACACTCAGTTTCAACTGAGTATTTTGGGAATAAGAGTCGCTGGCCCATACACTCGATGCTGAAATCAATATGACAAGCAATAGGTTTCGCATGTGCCTGAAAATTTTAATTCTACATGTTTTTTTCATACATTTGTTATTTAGTTTGTAAATGGCTACTGCCTGAAGTCTTGTATACTACAGCAGTAGGTGTTAACTATTATTATTCGGGCAGGGAGGGGGAAACTCCCTGCCTGTTTTATTTGTGCATCAGAACAATGGTTTTATTCTCGATCTCAAAGTTCACCTCTGTCACTTTTTGTATCAGCTCCAGAAGATATTCTACCGGGCGATCGCGTTCTGCCGCTCCACTGAACCGTAATTCCTTTATAGAAGGATCTTCGAATCTGATCTGGCAATTGTACCAACGGTTCACTTTTTTCATAATATCTTCCAGTCTCATATCCCGGAATTTGAATTCGCCGTTGATCCAGGAAGTATAAATATCGGGATCACATTTTTCCATGTTCATACAAGCGGTCGATTTGGTATAAGACAATACATTTCCGGGTTCCATCCGGAGCTGTTTTTCAGCATGGTTACTCGATACCAGTACGCTGCCACTGACCAGAGTCGTCATGACACAATCATCGTTTCCGTAGGCAGAAACATTGAAAGAAGTGCCCAAAACCTGAACATCGATATCGAATGTACTGACTACAAAGGGTACAGCCGACTTGGCTACCTTGAAAAAGGCCTCTCCGTTCAGGCTTACCACCCTTTTGTCTTTTTTAAAGGTTACCGGATATTTTAGGGTAGAACCTGAATTCAGCCATACCTGAGTCCCATCGGACAGAATAACTCCATATTCTCCTCCCAGAGGTACGGTAATGGTATTGAAACTTTCTTCCGCCATATCATTGGGGGCCAGCGTATAATCTAATACAGGCTGTTTCCCTTGTTTGATAATCCGTCCGTTATTGTCTTTCAAGACTCTGATACTGCTATCCAACACCATTTTCGTTCCGTCGCCGAATACCAGTTCCGCTTGTCTGTAACCGGGGAATATTCCGGCAATTTCCTCTGCCGTCATTTCCTCTTGGGGCGTATCGGTGAGCGCAAAGAAATAACGGCCAAAGCTCAGCAACATTAGTAAGATGGCAGCAGTTGAAGTGACCGGCCACAAATACTTGCGAATTCCTTTTTTCTCCGGTCGGTCCGGGATAGAGTCTATTTTATCGTGTATCTTTTGCAACAAAGTATTATAATTCAGATGCCCGTCCTCCTGTATTTTCTCCGAGTACTCCTGCAATACCTCGTAAAAATCCTCCTTTCCTTTGTCCGACAAGAACCAGGAAACAAGTGTATCCCGTTCTTCCGGCTCCAAAGATTCGTCATTCAATACACGCTTTATAACTTCTTTTAGTGCCATTTGTGGTTTGTTTTATTATTTATACGAACAACTCCACAAACACACGTAGCCTACGGTGAAAAATTATTAATTTAAAAGAAAAGTAAAAAAGAGTAAGTAGTACCTCACTTCACCGAGATCTTGTCTTAACTTTTTGTAAGCTTTATTGAGGTGAGCTTCTACCGTACGTTTCGATATCCCCAACAGTTCGGCGATTTCGTCATTATTGAAACCTTTACATTTCAGCATCATTACTTCCCGTTGTTGTTCCGAAAGTTTATTTATACTATCGAACATTACTTCCTGAAGATTCTTTCTGAAAAGTTCGTTTTCAACCGCCAATTGTTCCTGAATCAACGATTGAAATTTTTGATAATAACGCTGTTCCACCAATTTTTTACGAAACATATCGTAAATCAGATTTTTAGCTATAGTCGTGATATAAGTATTAAAATTCAACTCTACCTTGATTTTATCCCGGGTTTCCCACAATTTTATGAATGTCTCCTGTACAATCTCTTCTGCATCCTCCTGACGAACCAATCTAAGACAAAAATATCCCAATTGCGGAGCATACATTTTAAACAATCGGTCAAATGCCTCTCGTTCACCTGATTTAAATTGCTTTAATAATGTACACTCATCACTAACCATAAAAATCTGCTTTTGGAGGAACAAATATCGTTTTTTTTTAATTTTTCTCCTATATTCAATACCAATAAATGAAATGCAGCCTTTGTTTTTTGGGAATAATATATTACATTTGCTTCCGTATTTGAAATGTTTCTTCAGGGCAGGGTGTAAATCCCTACCGGCGGTGATAGTCCGCGACTCCCTTTGGGGACTGAACCGGTGTAATTCCGGTACCGACGGTGATAGTCCGGATGAAAGAAGAGGCAGGACAGTCGTGTGTCGTTACTGTTATGATTCGTATATATGCCCTGAAGTCATTCAGGGCTTTTTTTATATGGAAACAAAGGATCGGGAATATATGAATCGTGCCAGGATATTGGCAGACAGAGGCCGGGGATGGGTGAATCCCAATCCGCTGGTGGGAGCGGTGATCGTCAAAGACGGCCGGATAATCGGTGAAGGTTGGCACGAACGTTATGGCGGCCTGCATGCTGAACGGAATGCTTTTAAGCAGTGTACCGAAGATCCGGCAGGGGCTACGCTCTATGTGACCCTGGAACCCTGTTGTCACTACGGCAAAACACCTCCTTGTACCGAGGCTGTTATTGAAAACAGGATTGCCCGTGTTGTCGTCGGGCTATTGGATCCGAATCCCTTAGTAGCCGGTAAAGGAATCGAAATGTTGAGGAAAGCCGGAATCGTCGTCGAGACTGGAGTGGAAGAAGAAAAGCTCCGGGAACAAAACCGGGTGTTTCTGAAATATATTACTACCCGTCGTCCTTGGATCGTGATGAAAACAGCCATGACCCTGGATGGGAAAATTGCAGCTTATACCGGTGATTCACACTGGGTGACCGGGGAGGAATCTCGGAAGAAAGTGCAAGAAATGCGTTCGGTGCTGATGGGAATTATGGTTGGTAGCGGTACGGTGAAAGCCGACGATCCACTGTTGAATTGCCGTTTGAAAGGCGAGGTCAGGCAACCTGTCCGGATTATTGTCGACAGTACAGCTGCAATTGCTACCGATAGTCAATTGGTGCGTACTGCCGATCGCTATCGCACATTAGTCGCTCATACCTCTCGGGCTGATGCCGGAAAATTAGTACAATTGCAACAGAAAGGCGTGGAAACAATTTTATGTCCCGGCTGTGACAACCGGGTCGATTTACAGGCATTGACAACTAAACTGGGCCAGGCCGGTATCGATTCGGTCTTGCTGGAAGGAGGCGGTGAATTGAACGAAGCTTTCTTGCGACAAGGACTGGTAGATGAGGTTTATGCTTTCATCGCCCCCAAACTGATCGGAGGTAAAGATGCCAAAACACCTGTCGAAGGAAAAGGTATCGCCTGGATGAAAGAGGCCATCGCTTTACAATCCGTTTCGATTGAAAAAGTAGGCGAGGATTTCCTTATAAAAGGTTTTCCCCAACCCAGTAACTCATCACCCAGTAACTCAACAACTCAGTAACTCAACAACTCAGTAACTCAATAACTCAGTAACTCAACAACTCATCAACTCAAACTATGTTTACAGGAATAATAGAAGAAATCGGAAAGATCAAATCGGTGAAACGAGGCAGCAAGAGTGTCGTCCTTGAGGTAGAGGCCCGGAAAGTATTGGCGGACACGCGGATTGGGGATAGCATAGCCACGAACGGGGTGTGTTTGACTGTTGTTGGTAAAGGGAATGACGGGTTTTCTGCCGATGTGATGCCTGAAACCATGAATCGGAGTAATTTGGGCTTATTGAAGCCGGGTGATCCTGTGAATCTCGAGCGGGCCTTGTGTCTGAACAGCCGTTTGGGTGGTCATTTGGTAGCCGGGCATGTAGACGGTACCGGAAAGATCGTGAGCAAACAACAGGATGAAAATGCCATTTGGCTCACGGTGGGGGCTGCTCCCGAAATCCTTCGTTATATTGTAGAAAAGGGCTCTGTGGCTATCGATGGGGTGAGCCTGACGATCGCTTATGTCGACGAGCAGATTTTCAAAGTGTCCGTCATTCCACATACTCAGGAAGAGACGACGCTGGTGAAAAAGAAGATAGGAGATGTGGTGAATTTAGAAAACGATATGATTGTCAAATATGTAGAGAAACTGATGGGACAGGGAAAACCGAAGGGGGGACTGACCTTGGATTTCCTGGTGGCCAATGGCTTTTAAGCCGGTTAGAATGATTTTGATTATGGATAGGATAAAAAATTAAGAATATGGAAGGATTTAAATTTAGTACGATCGAGGAAGCTGTTGCTGATCTGAGGGCCGGTAAAATGATTATTGCCGTGGACGATCCGGATCGTGAAAATGAGGGCGATCTGATTTGTGCAGCTGAACATGCTACACTTGAAAATGTCAATTTTATGGCTTCGTATGCCAAGGGATTGATTTGTATGCCGATGAGCAAAGCTTTGACGACAAAATTAGGGTTGGAACAGATGGTGGCCAACAATACCGACAATCACTGTACGGCATTTACCGTTTCGATCGACCATGTGGATACGACAACCGGTATTTCGGCATTGGAACGCTCTATGACGGCCATGAAGAGTGTAAAGGACGATGCCAAACCGTCCGATTTCCGGCGTCCGGGACATATGTTTCCTTTGGAGGCGAAAGCTGGCGGGGTACTCGAACGTATGGGACATACCGAAGCCACCGTCGACCTGATGCGTATTGCCCGGCTCAAAGAATGCGGCTTGTGTTGTGAAATTATGCGGGAAGACGGTACCATGATGAGGACACCCGAATTGAAAGAATTTGCCGTACGGCATGGTTTGAAGATGATTACTGTGGCCGACCTGATCACTTACCGTCGTCGGACAGAGATCCTGGTGGAAAGAGTGACTGAGGCTGAAATGCCTACTAAATACGGAATTTTCAAGGCTTATGGTTATGTCAACAAAATCAATGGAGAACATCACATTGCCCTTGTAAAAGGGGACATCGCTGACGGCGAACCGGTATTGTGCCGGGTACATTCCGAATGTCTCACCGGGGATGCTTTCGGTTCCTTGCGTTGTGACTGTGGCGAGCAGCTGGCGGAAGCTTTGCGCCGGATCGAGAAAAAAGGCCGGGGTGTATTGCTGTATATGCGCCAGGAAGGCCGGGGCATCGGACTGATCAATAAGTTGAAAGCCTATCATCTGCAGGACGGAGGAATGGATACGGTCGAGGCGAATCTGGCGCTGGGATTTAAAGCTGATTTAAGAGAATACGGTACCGGTGCGGAAATCTTGGCCGATCTGGGGGTGAAAAAAATGATTCTCATGACAAATAATCCTTTGAAGATAAAAGGGTTGGATGGATTCGGACTCGAAGTGGTCGGACGTGAACCGATCGAGATGACCTGTAATGAAAAGAACGAGTTTTATATGTACACCAAGTATAAAAAGATGGGACATATATTGCATGTCAGAAATGACTGGAAAAAAGAAGAATAGAAATTGAAAATAGAGATTAAAAGTGTAAAAGTTATGAATTTACTGGAAGGAAAATTATTGGCAGAAGGACAACGGATCGGAGTAGTTGCTGCCCGTTTTAATGAGTTTATCACGGCTAAATTGGTTGGAGGTGCAAAGGATGCTTTTGTGCGTCACGGTGGGGATGAAAATAAGCTGGATCTGGCTTGGGTACCGGGAGCGTTCGAGATTCCTTTAGTAGCTAAAAAGATGGTAGAAAGCGGCAAATACGATGCTGTGGTTTGTCTGGGGGCAGTGATCCGGGGAGCTACGCCCCATTTCGATATGGTTGCTAATGAAGCGACCAAAGGAGTAGCCCATGTCGGATTGCAGACAGGGGTGCCGGTGATTTTCGGTATCCTGACGACCGATTCGATCGAACAGGCTGTCGAAAGAGCCGGAACGAAAGCCGGTAATAAAGGTTTCGATGCCATGACCACCGCAATCGAAATGATCAATTTATTGAAACAAATCTAATCTGTTTTATTGTTGAGAATTACAAAGTAATTCTCAACGATAAAACTTAGGCCAGCGCTTTTTTTATCGCCTCCAGTGCTTTTTCGTAGTTCGGTTCGTGGGTTACTTCCGGAACATATTCTACATAGTTCACTTTATTGTCTTTACCGATAATGACCACGCCGCGGGTTAAAAGTCGTAATTCTTCGATCAGGAACCCGTATTTTTCCCCGAAATCTGTTTCTTTATAGTCCGACAGGGTTACGACACGGTCGATACCTTCGGCAGCACAGTAGCGGTGAAGGGCGAAAGGAAGGTCGCAGGAAATAGCCAGAATAACGACATCCTGGCTTAACTCGGAGGCCATCTTATTGAAATGGTGCATTTGGGCCGAGCATACCGGGGTGTCGATAGAAGGGAAAGAAGAAATCACAACAACTTTTCCGGCAAATTCTTTCAGGGATACCGGTTGCATCTGTTGGTTTATTCCATAAAATACCGGAGCCGTTTCTCCGGTTTTAATCGGTGTCCCCACTAAAGTCAGGGGATTTCCGTGCATAGTAATTTTCATGTTTTCCATCATTTTTTCTTGTTTCTTACGTTTATGAATGATTTTGGTTTTTCGTAAAAATACAAAAAATCCTGCAAATTTCAGATTTCATCCGAATTTGCAGGATTTTTTTTTACTTTTTATCTTTAATTACTTTTTACCTCTCTTTTGCTGTTGTTGTTGCATTCTTTGCATTTCCTCCAAACGTTGCTGGAATTTCGATTTCTTGACCGGTTTACTTTTAGCTAGTTCGATTTGCTTCAGCAATTTCTGGTCATCGACAAACTTCCGGATAATCCAGGTTTGCAAAATGGTAATCAGCGTCGCGATGAAATAATAATAACTCAATCCCGAAGAATAACTGTTGAAAATAAACAGGAACATGATCGGCATGATATACATCATGGTCTGCATGCCTTTCATCTGATCGTTCTGCGGTTGGTTTTTATTATTCATAATCATATAGATGATATTGGTCGCTGTCATCAACAGACAGAATAAGCTGACATGATTACCGTAAAACGGAATGGTAAAGGGTAAGGTGGCGATAGAATCGTATGAAGCCAAATCCGTTGCCCACAGGAAGCTCTGCTGTCTCAGTTCGATCGCTCCCGGGAAGAAATAGAACAGGGCGATCAGGATAGGCATCTGGATCAACATCGGTAAACATCCACCCATCGGATTTACTCCGGCTTGCTTATAAAGCCTCATGATAGCCTGTTGACGTTCCATAGCTTTGTCGGCCGGATATTTCTTGGCGATCTCGTCTACCTGGGGTTTCAATACCCGCATACGTGCCTGTGACATATACGATTTATAAGTCAGCGGGAACAGGATGATTTTGATGATCAGGGTCAGCAATAAAATAATAATTCCGTAATTCAATGCGGTGTGGTTTTCCAGGAAATTGAAAATGGGAATAACGAAATATTTATTGAACCACGCAATCCATTTCCATCCCATATTGATGACATCGGGAAGGTCTAAATGATCTCCGTATTCTTTCAATACCTTATAGGAGTTAGGACCGAAGAAAAACTGCATGTTGTATTGCTCATTGGCCGAACCGTTATAGGCTAGAGGAATTTCAGCATAAGCATCTTTCAGATACCCGTCTTTTTTACTGATGTTCGATTTCAGTTCCACATCACTTAAAGGCTGTTCGCTGATCAGGATAGAGGAGAAGAATTGTTGTTTGAAGTCTATCCACTGTACCTTGTTCGGAAGCGTCTCCTCTTCATCCGAGGTCAGGGACATGTTTTCAACGGCATCTTCGCTGAATTTGTAGTAAACACCGGTATAACGGTTTTCAAAATCTTTACTTTTTTCCAGCTGGGGCATATTGATTCCCCAGAAAAGCGTCAGAAACGAGGAATTGGATGCAATGACATCCCCCATATTGTGGGTGATGATGCTGAAATCGGTCATATAGCTGTCCGGGGCTAACTTGTAAAGGTATTCTAGGTATCTGCTGCTGTCGGCATAAAGACGCATAGAGAGCACCTGTTCATTCCCCTGGGCATAAAGCGTCGTTTCTGTCGTACTGGGTGTAAAGAAAAATTTCTCGGTATTGATCTCCTGATTCCGGGCATAGAAATTCATGCCGAAAGCGGTTTCTCCGTTTTTCCACAACACCAAAGGCAGCGAATCGTGTGTCCGGTATTCTTTTAAGTCTACATATACGATGCGTCCACCCAGAGTACTGATATGTAATTTTATTTTATCATTTTCCAGGGTAATGATTTTGTTTTCCGTATCGTTTTGTACGAAAATAGAATCACTTTTGGTAGCCAGGGGATTGGCGGCAGTCGTATTGGCCGGCGTTTTTTGTGCCTGTTGTTGTGCTGCCAGTTCCTGGGCTCTGAGTCGGTCTACCCGCGCAATGGAATCCTGTTTCCGCTGCATTTCGGCCACTTGCTCCTTACTCGGACGCGTGAAATAGGAAAAGCCGATGAGAATAAGAAAAATAATGACTAATCCGGCGATGGTGTTTTTATCCATAGGTTCTTTTTAACTTTATGATAAACAAGCTTTGATAAATGATACGAATAACGGATGAGGTTTAATCACAGTACTTTTGTACTCCGGATGGAACTGTACCCCGACGAACCATTTGTGAGTAGGAATCTCGACGATTTCGGTCAATCCGCTTTCCGGGTTGATACCGGTGGTGATCATACCTGCTTTTTCAAAATCCTCCCGGTATTTGCTGTTGAACTCGTAACGGTGGCGGTGTCTCTCCTGTATTTCTTTTTGTCCGTAAGCTTCATAAGCTTTGGAACCTTCTGTTAATTCACATTTGTAGGCTCCCAGACGCATGGTGCCTCCCTTTTCGGTTACATTCAACTGTGAATCCATCAGGTCGATCACCGGATACTGGGTTTTGGCAGCCATTTCTGTCGAATCGGCATCTTCCATATGCAGTACGTTACGTGCAAATTCGATGACAGCCATCTGCATCCCCAGACAAATACCGAAGAAAGGAATGTTGTTCTCCCGGGCATATTGGATAGCAACCAGTTTGCCCGAGATTCCCCGGTGTCCGAATCCCGGTGCTACTAAAATCCCGTGCAGATTTTTCAGGCGGTCGGCTGCATTTTGTTCATTCAGTTCTTCGCTGTGGATCCATTCGATATTTACTTTACAGTCATTGACTGCTCCGGCATGGATGAAAGCTTCGACAATCGATTTATAAGCGTCGTGTAATTCGACGTATTTCCCGACTAAACCGATCCGTACTTCTTTGCTGTAGTTTTTTAATTTATATAGGAATTTTTTCCAGGATTCCAGATCCGGTTCGCTGTTTAAAGGTAATCCCAATTGTTCGAGTACGATTTCATCCAACTTTTCTTCTCTCATCTTGATCGGTACTTCATAGATGGTAGAAACGTCGATCGACTGGATGACCGCTTTGGGTGCTACATTACAGAAAAGGGCTACTTTCCGGCGTAAATCGGAATTCAGTTCATGTTCTGTACGTAATACCAGTACATCCGGTTGCACTCCGATTTCCAGCAAGGCTTTCACCGAATGCTGGGTAGGCTTCGTTTTTAATTCACCGGAAGCCGATAAGAAGGGTACCAGTGTCAAGTGGATCAATACCGATTTTTCCCCCAACTCCCATCGTAACTGCCGGACAGCTTCAATGAAAGGCAAAGATTCGATGTCTCCGACAGTACCTCCGATTTCAGTGATCACGACATCATATTCGCCTTTGTTGCCCAATAATTTGATGTTTCGTTTAATCTCATCGGTGATATGCGGGACGATCTGTACGGTTTTACCCAGATAATCTCCCCGTCTTTCTTTGTTGATTACATTCTGGTAAATCCGTCCGGTAGTAATATTATTGGCCTGCGAAGTCGGACAACCGGTAAATCTTTCGTAATGTCCGAGATCGAGGTCTGTTTCTGCTCCGTCGTCCGTCACATAACATTCGCCATGCTCGTATGGATTTAATGTCCCCGGATCTATGTTGATGTAGGGATCCAGTTTTTGGTTCGCAACTTTATACCCCCTGGCCTGCAGTAATTTAGCAAGTGATGAAGCGATAATGCCTTTCCCTAGAGAAGAAGCGACTCCACCTGTAACGAAAACATACTTTGTTGACACTGTATCTTGAATTTTATTGATTTATCAAAGTGGCAAAGGTAATAAATTAAAAGGTTAAAAGTGAAAAGTAGAAGGTAAAAAGTTGGCGAAAGGTAAAAGCAAAGAGATGGGAGTGGTTATGAGGTATGAGGCGGGGAGGAAGAATAGGAGAGTGGGTAAAAAATTAACGCTCTGTGAACAAAGGGGGGAATTGTTCTCCTGGGGAGAGGCTTTGTCGGCAGAGCGTTAATCGGCTTTGAGGAGCCGCTGTTTAGATCAGGCTGTCGAGAGCTTTCAGTTTTTCCTGAAGTAAATTCAGCCGTTGGCGGGTATTTTCGATTTTAGAATTCAATTCTTCGATCAAGCCTTGAGATTTACTGGATTTGGCGATAAAACCGATGTTGTTTTCATAGGTGTTGACGTCGAGTTCCAATTGTCTGATTTTGGCCACCAACTTTTCTCTTTCGTTGATAATTTTGTAATCCTTATAATCACCGGCATCCAGTGAGGACAATTTTGCCCTGAATCTTTCCAGGTCACGGTCGTATTCATCCAGATTGAGCTGGTCGAACCAGCCGTCGATGAGATGTCTGAATTCTTCCTGGATAGCGTCTTTGTATTTAATAGGTACAAATCCGATTTCTGCCCAGCGGTTCTGAAAGTCTTTCAGCTTATTGATATCTTCCTCTGCATTCCCGGACAAAGTAAACTGGCGGGCTTCTTCGATAATCGCTTTTTTCAGTTCCAGATTTTTGCTCTGTTCAGAATCGATGTCTTTGAAATGGAGTTTTTTGTTATTGAAAAAAGTATCACAAGCTTCCCGGAAACGTGCCCATAC
>OJOV01002285.1_pt1 | contig 12279 bp, 9 predicted proteins | sample 1598281 | NCBI WGS metagenome assembly OJOV01 (sample SAMN03922469, study PRJEB24848) | human gut metagenome | isolation source: stool sample | host: Homo sapiens | place: Germany | collected 2010-11
CCTTTATGACTTCTTTACAACAGGAACCTATGACAGAAAGAGAGAATTTATCTTAACTAATTCTCCTTCCATGGACATCCTGATCTCCAGTAACTTAGAGCGTCTGATCTACTTAAGCACAGGCTGTGACGCAGCAGCAGATGCAGCTTTAATGAAAGATCTGTCTGAAAAGGGAAGTTATACTGTAACTGAGAATATGCGCCAGTTCATGTCTGATTTCAGAGGCGGTTTTGCAACTGAGGCACAGAACGAGGCGACCATCCGTAAGATCTTTGAAGATACCGGATATCTTATTGATACCCATACAGGTGTTGCTGCTACTGTTTACAACGCATACAAGGCAGAAACAGGAGACCAGACCAAGACAGTGATCGCATCCACTGCAAGCCCATACAAGTTCTCTCACAGCGTTTTAGAAGCTATTAAAGGTAAGTCTGCTGTAGAAGGAAAGGATGAATTCGCAGTAGTAGATGAGCTGTCTGAAGTATCCGGCACACAGGTTCCAAAGGCAGTAGAAGAACTGCGCAGCGCAGTGATCCGCCACAATACAGAATGTGATGTGGATAAAATGGGTGAAACTGTAAAGAATATCCTTGGAATCGCTTAAAATAGCTTCCATTTTAGGACAAGATAGAGTATAATGGATTAGTACGTTAAGAATATAACAAAGTTATATATTTAACAAAGACAGGTGTCCGGAAAATCCGGGACACAGTGCAAAAATTGCAGTATGTTCAAGGAGGAATAAAAATGTTAGTATCAGCAAAAGAAATGCTTGAAAAAGCCAGAGCAGGCAAATACGCAGTAGGACAGTTTAATATCAACAACCTTGAGTGGACCAAATCCATCCTTTTAACAGCACAGGAATTAAATTCCCCTGTTATCCTGGGTGTATCTGAGGGCGCAGGAAAATACATGACCGGTTTCAAGACCGTAGCAGCTATGGTATCCGCTATGATCGATGAACTGAATATCACCATTCCTGTTGCACTGCATCTGGATCATGGTACTTATGAGGGCTGCTATAAGTGTATCAAAGCAGGATTTTCCTCCATTATGTTTGACGGTTCCCATTATCCGATCGAAGAAAACATCGAAAAGACCAAGGAACTGGTAAAGATCGCACATGCTATGGGTCTGTCCTTAGAGGCTGAGGTTGGCTCCATTGGCGGCGAAGAAGACGGCGTAGTAGGTATGGGTGAGTGCGCAGATCCTAAGGAGTGCAAGGCAATCGCAGACCTGGGTATCGATTTCCTGGCAGCAGGTATCGGCAACATCCATGGAAAATATCCGGCTAACTGGCAGGGATTAAACTTTGAAGTTCTGGAAAATGTTAAGAAAGAAGTTGGCGATATGCCATTAGTTCTTCACGGCGGTACCGGAATCCCGGCTGACATGATCAAAAAAGCTATCAGCCTTGGCGTTGCTAAGATCAATGTAAATACTGAGTGCCAGCTGTCCTTTGCAGCAGCAACCAGAAAGTACGTTGAAGAAGGAAAAGACTTACAGGGCAAGGGCTTCGACCCAAGAAAGCTGTTAGCACCAGGCGCAGAAGCTATCAAGGCTACTGTAAAAGAAAAAATGGAACTGTTTGGCTCCGTTGGCAAAGCCTGAAAATAAGTTAGTATAATACAAAATCTTTTTTTAAAAAACCACTTGCAATTTTAAAAGAAATGGTTTATTTTAAGAAAGAACGAAGGCGTTCTCTATATCAGGAGAGCGCCTTTTTTACTACCTGATGCTTTAAACTTAAAAAAATTAGGTTTTCAGGTAAAGATAGTAAGGGATGTACTGCAAATAGCTGAAGAAAAGCATCTCGAATGAGGATTTATGGAAATCATAAAAAAATGATGCAAGAGAGGATGGAGAATCTATGAGCGAAGTAGTAAGTGTTTCAGAGATGTTTGGCAAGGACGTATTTAATGACGCAGTCATGAAAGACCGCCTGCCAAAGAGTGTGTACAAAAAACTGAAAAAGACCATCGAAGATGGAGCTGAGTTGGATCCAAGTATTGCAGACGTTGTGGCACATGCCATGAAGGATTGGGCCATTGAACATGGTGCAACCCATTTTACCCACTGGTTCCAGCCATTGACCGGAGTAACTGCTGAGAAACATGACTCCTTTATTTCAGCACCGGTAGACGGAAAAGTGATCATGGAATTCTCCGGAAAGGAACTGATCAAGGGCGAGCCTGATGCATCTTCCTTCCCATCCGGTGGTTTAAGAGCAACTTTCGAGGCAAGAGGTTATACAGTATGGGATTGTACTTCCCCAGCCTTCTTAAAAGAAGATGCTATTGGTGTTACCCTTTGCATTCCTACTTCTTTCTGCTCCTATAAGGGCGAGGCACTGGATAAGAAGACACCACTTCTTCGTTCTATGCAGGCAGTAAACGAGCAGGCACTGCGTATCCTTCGTCTTTTCGGAAATACCACTGCAAAGCGCGTAGTTCCTTCTGTAGGACCTGAGCAGGAGTATTTCATTGTAGACCGCGCAAAATATTTACAGCGTAAAGACCTGATCTACACCGGCCGTACTCTTTTCGGGGCAATGCCTCCAAAGGGACAGGAGATGGACGATCACTATTTCGGAGCAATCCGCGAGAGAATTGCAGCCTACATGAAGGATGTCAACAAAGAACTCTGGAAACTTGGCGTAGCTGCAAAGACACAGCATAACGAAGTAGCTCCGGCACAGCATGAGCTGGCACCAATTTATGCAGAGTGTAACGTAGCAGTTGATCACAACCAGATTATTATGGAAACCTTAAAGAAGGTTGCCGGACGTCACGGTTTACAGTGTCTGCTTCATGAGAAACCATTCGCAGGTGTCAACGGTTCCGGAAAGCATGACAACTGGTCCATTACAACAGACGATGGAATCAATCTGCTTGAGCCTGGTAAGACACCACATGAGAATGTACAGTTCTTACTGGTACTTACCTGTATTTTAAAGGCAGTTGATGAGCATGCAGCACTTCTTCGTGCAGCGGCAGCTGATGTGGGAAACGATCACAGATTAGGAGCAAACGAGGCACCGCCAGCGATCCTGTCCATTTACCTTGGAGATCAGCTTGGAGACGTATTAAATCAGCTGATCAGCACAGGTACAGCAACACACAGTCTGGAAGGTGAAAAACTTGAAACCGGTGTTAAGACCATTCCGGATTTCATGAAGGATGCGACTGATCGTAACCGTACATCACCGTTTGCCTTTACCGGAAACAAATTTGAGTTCCGTATGGTTGGTTCCCAGGATTCCGTTGCACAGGCAAATATCGTGTTAAATACCATCGTTGCGGAGGCATTTTCAGATGCCTGTGACGTTCTTGAAAAAGCAGACGATTTCGAGCTTGCAGCACATGATCTGATCAAGAAATATGCTATCGAACATCAGAGAATCGTATTCAACGGAAACGGATACTCTGAGGAATGGGTTGCAGAGGCCCAGAAGCGTGGACTTCCAAATATCAAGTCCATGGTAGATGCAATTCCTGCATATACAGCTCCGGAATCTGTAGCTGCATTTGAAAAATTTGGAGTATTTACCAAGTCTGAGCTTGAATCCCGTGTAGAGATCGAGTACGAGACATATGCAAAGACCATCAATATCGAAGCAAAAGCCATGATTGACATCGCTGGAAAGCAGATTATTCCGGCTGTTATCAAGTACACAACAGAACTTGGACAGTCAATTGCAACTGTAAAGAGTGCATGTGCATCTGCAGATGTCAGCGCACAGACAGATATTTTGACAGAGACATCCTCCCTGCTTGCTGAGACACAGAAAGCACTCAAGAGTCTGGAAACTGTTACTGCAAAGGGAACAGAAATGGGTGAAGGTAAGGAACAGGCTGTATATTACAGGGATGAGGTGAAATCTGCTATGGATGCACTCCGTGCACCGGTAGATAAGCTGGAGATGATCGTTGACAAGGATTTATGGCCAATGCCATCTTATGGAGATCTGATCTTTGAAGTTTAATCCAAAGATTTAAGGAACATTTTTTACAAACATCTTACAAAATAAAAAAGAGACATTTTTTCAGAACCACGAAGCTGTGGAATTTGGGGAAGTGTCTCTTTTTCTATATAGGGAGGAGATTGTTATGGATAAACAACAAATTGTAAGTTTTATCAATGAAAATATGTTTGGCATCTGGTTTCTGATCGGTGCCGCACTGGTATTCTGGATGCAGGCAGGCTTTGCCATGGTAGAAACCGGTTTTACCAGAGCAAAGAATGCAGGCAACATTTTGATGAAGAACCTGATGGACTTCTGTATTGGTACCGTAATGTTCATCCTGATCGGTTTTTCATTATTGCTGGGAGAAGATGTTCTTGGTTTTATCGGAAAACCGGGATTTGATATCTTTACCAGTTATGCAAATTTTGATTTTTCGAATTTTGTGTTTAACTTAGTATTCTGTGCAACTACAGCAACGATTGTATCAGGTGCTATGGCAGAGCGTACAAAATTCTTATCCTACTGTATTTATTCAGCAGTAATTTCGGCATTGATTTATCCGATTGAAGCACACTGGATCTGGGGCGGCGGCTGGTTATCACAGCTTGGATTCCACGATTTTGCAGGTTCCTGTGCCATTCATATGGTTGGTGGTATTTCAGCACTCATCGGTGCAGCAATGCTTGGACCACGTATTGGAAAGTTCTCAAAAGATAAGTCTGGGAAGATTACAAAAGTCAACGCATTCCCGGGACACAATCTTCCACTTGGATGCCTTGGATGTTTTATTCTCTGGTTTGGCTGGTATGGATTTAATGGCGCTGCATGTACTTCCGGTTCACAGCTTGCCAGCGTATTTCTTACAACGACCGTAGCTCCGGCAGTTGCAACAGTTGTATGTATGATCTTTACATGGCTTAAATATGGTAAACCTGATGTATCAATGTGCCTGAATGCATCACTTGCAGGACTTGTAGCAATTACCGCTCCTTGTGATGTGACCGATTGTTTCGGTGCAATCTGTATTGGTTTTGTTTCCGGTTTACTGGTTTGCTTTGGTGTATGGCTTTTGGATTATAAGCTTCATGTGGACGATCCGGTTGGTGCGGTAGCTGTACATATGATGAATGGTATCTGGGGTACCATTGCCGTTGGTTTATTTGCTACGAAATCTGCTCCGGGAAATGACTCGGTTGTTGGTCTCTTCTATGGTGGCGGATGGAAGCAGCTTGGTATTCAGTTATTAGGTTTTGTTACGGTAGCTGCATGGACCGCAGTTACAATTACGATTGCATTTGTTGTAATTAAGAAGACCATTGGACTCCGTGTGAGCGAGGAAGAAGAAATTGTCGGTCTTGATTCCATGGAGCATGGACTTGCATCTGCTTACTCAGGATTCTCCATCATGGATGTTTCCAACACAATGACCATGGATGTCAATGAAAATACAGATCTGGGTACACCGGAATATGCACAGGCTTCTACGGCAAAGAGAGATGCAGCAGTCAAGGTGGTTTCCACCGTGCCAAAGGATGCAACCGGCATGTACAAAGTGGTTATTATTGCAAAGCTTTCCCGATATGATCATTTGAAGAAAGCAATGAACGATCTGGGTGTTACGGGAATGACCTGTACACAGGTTATGGGTTGTGGTATCCAGAAAGGCTCCGGCGAGCGTTACCGTGGTGCTGAAGTCGATGCAACCTTACTTCCAAAGATTAAGGTAGAGGTTGTTGTAAGCAAGATCCCTGTAGACAGCGTAGTGGCTGCGGCAAAGAAGGCACTTTATACCGGACATATCGGAGATGGAAAAATCTTCGTATACGATGTGGCAAAGGTTGTCAAGATTCGTACCGGTGAGGAAGATATGGAAGCCTTACAGGATGTTGAATAATTTTGCACTAATCTAATGGCTAGGTTAGTGAATCTAATCCCCTTAGTTTTAGTATACATCAACAGCGGGCCCCTGGCGAAAGCCGGGGGTTTTTGCTGTCGATAAATAAATCTTTCTATTGCACATATTATTTGGTATAATATACGAGGAAAAAAATTTTTATTATTTCTGCAGGGAGAAAACTATGAACTATGGAAGAACTTCTTTGCGCCGGAGAGCAAAACAGCTGGACGCAAGAGGAACGAGAATACGTCATAAAATAGGAGTCATACTGAGCAAGCTTTTGCTGATTGGAATCATTGTGGGAGGCTGCGCGGCAGTGAGTTTCGGAGTGGGTGCATTTAAAGGAATCCTCGCATCCGCACCGGATATATCCGAAGTGGATGTAATCCCGACGGGATATTCCACGAAAGTGCTTGCGGCAGACGGAAGTGAGACGGCCAAGCTGGTGGCAGCAGGGTCCAACCGACAATATGTGACAATTGATCAGATTCCGGAGGATCTGCAGCATGCGGTTGTGGCAATCGAGGATGAGCGTTTTTATGATCACAACGGCATTGACCTGAAAGGAATTGTCAGAGCGCTGGTGGCGGATGTAAGGACCAGGGATTTCAGCCAGGGAGCAAGTACACTTACGCAGCAGCTGATTAAAAACAATGTGCTGAGTGAGCAGTGGGCAAACGAAAATGACAGTAATATTTCCAAAATTGAAAAGATGGAACGTCAGGTACAGCGGAAAATACAGGAACAGTATCTGGCAATAGAGCTGGAAAAAAAGGTAAATGACAAGAACTGGATTCTGGAAAATTATCTGAATTCCATCAACCTTGGAAGCAATACCCTTGGGGTTCAGGCAGCAGCACAGCGTTATTTTGGGAAAGATGTGTCAAAGCTGACACTTTCGGAATGTGCGGTTATTGCCGGAATTACAAAGAATCCGGCAGGTTACAATCCCATTCTTCATCCAAAGGAAAATGCAAAGCGCAGAAAGAATGTGCTGGATGCCATGAAAAAACAGGGATATATTTCGCAGAAACAGTATGATAAAGCGATGGCAGATGATGTGTATGGCAGGATTTCCGAACACAATGATGTGAGGGAAGAAACCATGAACACATATTTTGTGGACGCGGTCATTGATGATGTTTTTGATGATCTGGTAAACATCAAAGGCTATTCGGAGTCGGAAGCATACAAGGCAATCTATCAGGGCGGATTGACGATCAAGTCCACACAGAATCTCCAAATCCAGAAAATCTGTGATGAGGAGGTGGCAGACAAAGCCAACTATGATGCGGGTACCAAATATTCATTCTATCTTTCTTTTCAGGTGAAGGAGAAGGACGGTACAATAAAAACATATACCAATCAGACAATGCTTTCCTATTATAAAAAGAAAAACAAAAGTCAGAATTATTCGATCAATTTTACATCGGAGGAGGACTGCCGGGCTGCAATTGCACAGTACGAAAAAGATGTCCTCGGAAAAGGGGACAAGCTGGTAGAAAATTCAGAGTATATTTTCATTACCATGCAGCCGCAGGTGGCGATGACGATCATGGATCAGTCGACCGGTGAGGTACAGGCGATTGTGGGCGGACGTGGAAATAAGGCGGGAAACCGTACTTGGAACCGTGCAACAAAGACCTGCCGGCAGCCGGGATCTACTTTTAAAATCATTGCATGTTATGCGCCGGCACTCGATGCCGGAGGAAAAACGCTGGCATCCGTGCAGGATGATGCACCGCTTACGGTCGGAAATAAAACATACAATAACTACACGCACAAATTTGGAGGATTCACGAGCATCCGGAAGGCAATCACAAAATCCATCAATATTGTGACAGTAAAAACACTTCAGGATATTGGTGTGGATCTGGGATATGAATATGCAGAAAACTTCGGATTTTCTACGTTGACCGATACGGACAGAAACCTTGGAATTTCTCTCGGAGGTCTGACACAGGGTGTGACAAACCTGGAACTTACTGCAGCTTATGCCGCAATTGCAAATCAGGGAGAATATAACGAACCGAGTTTTTATACCCAGGTACTGGATCATGACGGCAACGTCCTTCTTGATAAAACACAGACAAAGGAACAGCATCAGGTAATAAAAGAGGATACCGCATGGCTTCTGACGGATGCCATGAAAGATGTTATGACGAGTGGAACGGGTATGCGGGCCTATTTCGGAACCGGAATGGCACAGGCAGGAAAATCCGGTACGACAACGCTGAACAGGGATGCACTGTTTGCCGGATATACGCCTTATTACACCTGCGTGGTATGGGGCGGATATGATGATAATTCCATTCAGTCAGCTACGGGATATCCAAAGAATTTGTGGAAAGCCGTGATGAAGCGGATTCATGCGGATCTTAAGGCAAAAGATTTTGAAAAGCCTTCCGGAATTACACAGGCTGTTGTCTGTGCAAAATCCGGACTTCTGCCGGAAGCGGATGTCTGTGATAAAGACCCACGTGGAACGCAAAGTTATACGGAATATTTTGCAGAAGGAACGGTTCCGACCGAGAACTGTGATCATCATATTTCTCTGCAGATCTGTGAGGCATCGGGAAAAGTTGCCGGAGAATACTGTCCGGCAGATCAGGTTGTGACAAAAACTTATATTGTGGGTGCCGAAAAGGGCTCGGCTGATTACCAGTACTGTGCGACAGAGAAATTTTTAAATGGAACATGCAATATACACGATGCCGAAACGCAGGATGAGGAGAAGCCGGAAGAAGAACCGGCAGATCCACCGGATGATGCAAAGCCGGAAGAAACACATGAACCGGAACAGATACCGGAGAAGAATGAGGAATGATACAAAGGAGAATAGGATATATGCGAGTGGTCTATACCGGAGGAGAGGGTGAAATCACAGAGAAGAAATCTCATTTTATAGCAACGGTAAAACCTGTCCAGTCAGAAGAAGAAGCGGTTGCTTTCATTAATGAGACAAAGAAAAAATACTGGGATGCCCGTCATAACTGTTCTGCTTTTGTCATCGGGGAGAGGCAGGAACTGACGCGCTGTTCGGATGATGGAGAGCCGGCACAGACCGCAGGTCGTCCGATGCTGGATGTACTTCTCCGGGAGAAAATTACGGACGTTGCGGTTGTTGTTACACGTTATTTTGGAGGTGTGCTGCTTGGAACAGGAGGGCTTGTACGCGCCTATCAGGCAGCCACACAGGCTGGACTTGCAGCCAGCCGGCTCATAGAAAAATGTAAGGGGCAGCAGCTATTGGTTCATACCGATTATAATGGACTTGGAAAGCTGCAGTATCTGTTCGGACAGAAACACACTGTGATTCTGGATACGGCATATGAGGCGGATGTTACCATGATAATTCTCGTACCTGCAGAACAAAAAGAGATACTTCCGAAAGAGATTACAGAACTGACCAACGGATCTGCCGGACTGGAATGGGGGAAAACCTGCGTATATGCACTAATTGATAAAGAAGTTGTGTTTTTTTGAAAAAATTTGAAAATATGGGTTGACACTTATAGGGGTTCCATGTATAATACCATTTGTTGAGAGACATGAAACACATTGGCCCATCGCCAAATGGTAAGGCAACGGACTCTGACTCCGTCATTTCCAGGTTCGAATCCTGGTGGGCCAGCTGAAGAGCACTACATTATGTAGTGCTTTTTGTTTTATAAAAGATAAGAATAAGAAAGGACACGGTAATGTACGAATTTGACAGCAGAGTAAGATACAGTGAGACAGATGCGCAAGGCCGGATGACATGGCTGGCGCTTATGGATTACTTTCAGGATTGCAGCGTATTTCATTCAGAGGCCGTGAACCTTGGTGTGGAAGTATGGACCGATGCACAAAAGGCGTGGATCTTATCTTCCTGGCAGATCTGTCTGAACCGGATGCCGCGGCTGGGCGAACAGATTACGACACAGACATGGGCATATGGAATGAAAGGCTTTTACGGTTACCGGAATTTCTCCATGAACGGCAGGGATGGGGAACGGATGGCATATGCAAATTCCGTATGGGTACTGATGGATACAAAGAAGGGGATTCCGGTCAGAGTGACAAAAGAAATCTCGGATGCATACGGATTGGACCCACAGCTTCCCATGCAGTGCAGCGAGCGGAAAATTATGCTGCCGGAAAAATATGAAGAAAAAGATTCATTGGTCGTTCCTTCTTATTTCATAGATACCAATCACCATATGAACAATACCAGATATGTACAGGTGGCGATGGAATATGTTCCGAAGGAGTTTCGGACAATGGAAGTCCGGGTAGAATATAAAAAAGCTGCGATGTGCAGAGATGTAATTGTGCCGCATGTGACGATAGAAGATCCCCGTGTGACGGTTGCACTGTGTGCACCGGATGGGCAGCTATATGCAGTTGTTGTTTTTTTGAAAGCGTAGGAAAAAGATGAAATTAGCAGAATATCAGGATTTGTATTATGTAAAAAAAGTAGACTTCGGAGTATATCTGGCAGAGGATATGGGCGGTGAGACACATGTGCTGCTTCCGTCAAAACAGGTGCCGGAAGATGCAAAACCGGGGGAAAAGATAAGGGTCTTTTTATATAAAGATTCCAAAGACCGGCTGATTGCAACAACCAACACACCGAAGCTGACACTGGGAGAATATGCACCGCTTGTGGTGAAAGAAGTTGGAAAGATCGGTGCTTTTCTGGATTGGGGACTGGAAAAAGATCTGTTTCTGCCATATAAAGAGATGACTTCACGGGTAGAAGCAGGAGACGAGATTCTTGTAACCCTTTATATTGATAAAAGCAAGCGGCTTTGTGCCAGCATGAAGGGACTGTACGATCTGCTTTCCAAGGATTCACCGTATCAGAAAGATCAGATGGTAACCGGAAGGGTGTATGAGTTTTCCGATAACTTTGGTGCTTTTGTGGCAGTGGATGATCGTTTTTCCGCAAGAATACCAAATTCAGAGGATCACAGTTTCCTGAAAATCGGAGATGTGATTGAGGCGAAAGTTACTGCAGTAAAACCGGATGGAAAGTTAGATCTTACACTGCGGGAAAAAGCTTATATTCAGATGGACACGGATGCAGAGAAAATACTTGAATTGCTGGATTCCTATGCAGGAGTGCTTCCGTTTTCGGAAAAAGCGAGTCCAGAGGTGATTAAGAGGGAAACCGGATTGAGTAAAGCTGCGTTTAAACGTGCCATCGGACACTTGTATAAAGAAAGAAAAATTACACTGGATGGTGGAAAAATCCGCAAGAGTTTCGTATAATGCAGGTAAAGGCAAAAGGAGGAATATAAAATGAAAAACGTAATCAGTACAGATAAAGCACCAGCCGCAATCGGACCGTACTCACAGGCGATTGAAGTGAACGGAACGGTATACACATCCGGCATTATCCCGGTTGTTCCTGCTACCGGAGAAATTCCGGAAGGATCTGTGGCACAGGCGCAGCAGGCATTTGAAAATCTGTCAAATCTGCTTGAGGCAGCCGGAACCGGAATGGATAAGGTAGTAAAAACCACTGTTTTTATCAAGGAAATGAATGATTTTGCAGCAATTAATGAAGTTTATGCAAAATTTTTCCCGTCACCATTTCCATCCAGAAGCTGTGTGGAAGTGGCACGTCTTCCGAAAGATGTTATGCTTGAAATTGAAGCCATTGCTGTAAAATAAAGAAAAGATCAAAAACGAAAAGAGATCTGTGCATTGCACAGATCTCTTTTGTTGTCTTTGCGGTTCTTTTTCCGGTCAGACGGAAACGTCAATGTTACTTCCTAAATTAGGATAAACAGAGTTCTCCATCATTTTTGCCAGCCCGACACCAAGTGATTCATTCGATGAGATGGCATTGTCAAGCATTTTAATGCTGACGGCATTTGCCAGGGAGCCGGGATCGGAACTGTTTACGGAAAGAAGCGCAGAACTGATACTTGAAATATCCATATGACAGATCTCCTTTTAAAATACTCGGTATACGTGTTTTTCTTTATTACATCTTTATTATGGCATAAATATACGAAAAATTCAATTGAATTCTGTGGATGGAAAAGGGGTTGACACATATCCGTGCCTTTGCTATAATGACGATGTAATAATTGTAACAAATTCGTAATAAAGAAATACAAAAGTCATTGGAGGCGAAAATGAAACGTAAAACATTATTAAAATTGACCGCATGTGGGTTAGTCGGGGCACTGACCATTGGCAATTTTACTGTAGCAGCTTACGCAGCACCAACTGCTGGAGTCGCAAGCCTTGCTTCCGATATTGCAACAACATCATCTGCACCGACTGCAGGATTTTCACTGGCACTCAGTGAAGTCGCAGAAAAAGTGGAAGATGAGGCAACCGTTGCAAGTGCACAGCCGGAAGTCTGTCTCTTATACACATCTGACGCTGCCGACGAGCGATCTAGTGTAGATCT
>OJOV01002300.1_pt1 | contig 12208 bp, 8 predicted proteins | sample 1598281 | NCBI WGS metagenome assembly OJOV01 (sample SAMN03922469, study PRJEB24848) | human gut metagenome | isolation source: stool sample | host: Homo sapiens | place: Germany | collected 2010-11
TCGTAGAAGTTCGTCATACGCTTGGTCGGGGTCGGCTCGCCGTCCAGATCGCCGGCAGCGCGCAGCTCGTCGACGATGACCTTACGTGCGGAGAACGTGGTCTTGCCCGCGGTCTCCTGGAAGATACGCTTGCCTTCCTCGTCTTCGATCCAATCCGGGGTGTCCATGACGATGCGCCCGTTGCGCTGGATGATGGAACGCAGCGGCAGGTTCAGATCGCGCCACCATTCGACGTCGGTCACGTCGCCGAACGTACAGCACATGGCGATGCCGGCGCCCTTGTCCATTTCCGCCGCCTTATGCGCCAGAATCGGCACCTTCACATGGAACAGCGGGGAGTAGACGTACTGGCCGAAATACTGCTTGTAACGCTCGTCGTCCGGATGCGCGATCAGCGCGCCGCAGGCGGCCAGCAGTTCCGGACGGGTGGTCTCGATGTAGATCGGGGTGCCGTCTTCGAAACGGAAGGCCAACTTGTGGTAGAAGCCCGGGTATTCGCGCGATTCCAGTTCGGCCTGCGCCACTGCGGTCTGGAACGTCACGTCCCACAGGCCCGGGGCGTCCTTCTGATACGCCTCTCCGCGAGCCAGGTTGCGCAGGAACGCTTTCTGGGCCACGCGCTGCGGATGCTCGCCGATGGTGTGGTAGGTCTGCGACCAGTCGATGGACAGGCCGAGGGAGCGCCACAGCGCCTCGAACTGCTTCTCGTCCTGGGCGGTGAGCTTTTCACATAGTTCGATGAAGTTCTTACGGGAGATCGGCACCTGGTCCTTGGCGTCGATCTTCTTGCCATCGGTGCCTTCGAACGGCGGCACGAAATTCGGATCGTACTTCAGGGAAGTGTCCACGCGCACGCCGTAATAGTTCTGCACACGGCGTTCGGTTGGCAGGCCGTTGTCATCCCAGCCCATCGGGTAGAACACGTCGTAGCCGTTCATGCGCTTGAAACGCGCGATCACATCGGTATGCGTGTAGGAGAACACGTGGCCCACATGCAGGTGGCCCGAAACGGTGGGCGGCGGGGTATCGATGGAATAGACGGCCTTGCGGTCGCGGGTGCCCTGGAACTTGTAGACTCCGCTCTCGTCCCAGACGCCACGCCACTTGTCTTCGAGACCGTCCACGCCGACCCTGTCGGGCAGCGGCGTGAGGTTCGCGTTGATGGTGTTATCTTGGCTTTCAGTCATAGTCGCTAGTCTAGAAAGCGAATGTGACAACTGCCGTCGTATCAGCGCCTATCGAACCGAATGCCGGAATCGCAGGCAAATCGCGGAAAATCCACATAAAAAACCGTGGAAAAATCAGTGCAGCGTCAATCTGTTCAACGGCAGCAGACGGTCGGTCAGATTCTTCGGATACCCCTGCAGCCCATCGGAAACGGCAAGGAAGTTCTTGCGTGTGTACAGCCAGTCGCTGGCCGCGTTTTCGCTGACGGCGCGCGCGTAATCGCGCATGCGGGCCTGATAATCGTTGTCGTTGGTCGCGGCCATGGCATTGGCGTAAGCCTGCTGCGCGTCGCCGTTCTCGAAATGGAACACGGACTGGCCGTTGTCGAAGACGCTTGCGTCACCTTCGTCGCTCATGGTGGTCAGCGCGATGTTATAGGTGCCGGCGTTCATGCGTTCCGTCACGTCCGCGGCGGAATCGAGCACTTCCAGATTGGTGTTGATGTTGAGGTTTTCGATGGCGGTTTTCACGTCGTTGCCGATGCTTTCGTATTCCTTCGGCACCAGAATGTCGATTGGCGCGATGTAGTTCACTCCGAAATACGTGCGCATCCGTTGCCCCTGTTCGAGGTTGTAGGGGTACAGGCCGCTCAGGTCCTCATACCCGTCTTCCAGCGGGCTGATCGGCCCTCCTAGCGGCGCGTACGCGTCGGGCGCGTTCTTGGCGATGGTCTTCGCATCGATGGCGTATCGCGTCATCTTGCGGATCTGCTCGTCGGAGAAGGGGCTGTTGTTGTCGTTGTTGAACGCGAGCATCACCTTGTCGAAGCTGATGCCGCTGTCCGCGGTAATACCGTTGGTCTTGCCCAGTTCCGAGGCGGTTGAAGCGCTCAGCGGCAGCGCCATGCTGATTTTGCCGGCTTTCATGGCATCGGCCATGGATTCCTCGTTGGCGTAGTAGTAGAGCGTCACTTGCGATGATGCGGCTTTTTTGCCCCAATACGAGTCGTTGCGTTGCAGCACGATTTGCGATTGGTCCGCGGTTGACACGGTGAATGGTCCCGATCCGACCGCCGATTTCGCATAGTTGGTTTTGCTTTCCGCGTCGTACACGACGCCTGCACGGCCGGCCAGCGCGCGCAACAGCCGCGGATTCGGCTTGGCGAGCGTGATGACCACCGTATTCGCATTGGGATTGGTGATTTCCTTCAGATCACCAAGCTGGTCGGCTCCCACGTAATGGTTGTTGACGGCGTTCTGCAGCGACCAGACCACGTCGGACGAGTCGAGTTTGTGCCCATTGGCGAACGTCATGCCGCCGTTCAACGTGAACGTGTACGTGAGACCGTCGTCGGAAGCCTGACAGGAGCTGGCGATTCCCGGCTGCAGTTTGTTGGTTTCGCTGCGTGACACCAGCGTTTCGTATACGTTGCCGAGCAGCGCTTGCTCCACGGCGGTGCCTTGTTCGGTGCGGATGTCAAGCGATTTCGGCGCATTGCCTTCGATGCCGACGGTCACCGACGAGTCGGAGACGAGCGTGCCGAAGGATGTGATGGGATTCTTGCGGCCTGTCAGCGACAGTCCCAGCCACAGCAGCACACTGAGCACGATCGCGACGCCGAAGAAGATCAGCCAGCGCGTCGCCTCGGCTTTCAGATTACGTTTCCGCCCGTTTTCATCCATGCACCCGAGTCTAGTTGACGCGTGCTACACGCCCGATGGCCGGGTGCGATTCGACGGAGTGCCGGCGCGGCGGCTGGCATGCGTCGGAATCACGCGGCGAACGCGCTCGGACACGTGTCGTTGAGGGGGCAGTCGGCGCAATCCGGTTTTCGCGCATGGCAGATGGCGCGGCCATGCAATATCAAACGGTGAGACAGATCGGTCCATTCTTCGGGAGGGAAGCAGGCGGTGACCTCACGTTCGATGGCCACCGGGTCAGGGGAGGGGCTCGCCCAGTCGGACCGCCACCGCAATCGCCCAGTCACACGAATCACATGCGTGTCCACAGGAAAACCGGGCACGCCGAACGCGTTGCCCAACACCACGTTCGCGGTTTTGCGGCCCACGCCCGGCAGACTGACCAGCGAAGCCATATCGGCTGGCACCTCGCCCCCGAATCGCACGCACAACTCATGCGACAGCCCGATGATATTGCGCGCTTTCGTACGGAAGAAGCCGATGGTGCGGATGATGTCCTCGACGTGCTCGGGATTCGCGGCGGCAAGCTCCGCCGGACCGGGATATTCGCCGAACAGTTCCGGCGTGACCATGTTCACGCGCTTGTCGGTGGTCTGCGCGCTCAACACCGTAGCCACCAGCAGTTCGAAAGGAGAATTGAAGTTCAACGCGCATTTCGGATCGGGGATCTCCACGCACAACTGCTCGTATTCCTGATGCATGCGCGCGATCCGCGCCTTCTTCGATTCCCGAGGCATGCCTCCAGCCTACCCCTCGCATGCGGACGAACGCGGAAAACCTATGGAAACGTCGCAATCGGCAAAAACAGCGAAAATCCATCGAAAAAACAACGGGAAATCAGCGAAAGGCCAACGAAAACAAACGGAACCCGTCGAACATCAACGGAATGATCGCAAGAAAAAGTCAGCTTTCGCCGGATTCGCCGTGAGCCGCATCCTTGGCCGCGGCCTCATGCTCATCCTCTTCCGGCGGATCGAAACGATAGCCGACGTTGCGCACGGTGCCGATGAGATGCTCGTACTCGCCACCCAGCTTGGCGCGCAGACGACGGATATGCACGTCCACAGTGCGGGTGCCGCCGTAATAGTCGTAGCCCCACACCTCCTGCAGCAGCTGCGCGCGCGTGAACACGCGGCCCGGATGCTGCACCAGATACTTGAGCAGCTCGAACTCCTTGTACGCCAAGTCGATCGGATGGCCGTGCAGACTGGCCGTATAGCCATTCGTATCCACCACCAAATCGCCGGAACGGATCAGACCATCCTCGTTCTGCACGCCCTGCTCGCCCGAACCGGATGCCGCGTTGACCGGCGCGTTGCCACGTTCGGAAACCAGGCGCAAACGCCCCTCCACCTCGGCGGGGGACGCCGTAGCCACCACCACATCGGCAATGCCCCACTGCGAATTGACCACGGTGAAGCCGCCCTCGGTGAGAATGAGCACGATCGGCGTGGACAGTCCCGACGCGTGAATCAGACGGCACAGCGTTTTGGCGGTGGCCAGGTCGTCACGCGCATCAAGAAACAGAATGGTGTTCTCCGGCATCTTCACCAGGCTGGCCGCATCCATCGGCAACACGCGCACGCGGTGGGAAAGTAGCACCAACGAGGGGAGAACGGTAGCTGGATCGCTAGCGAACGTCATAAGCGTAAGATCCGTCACGTCAGCTCCCTTTTGTTCTAAACTGATGCCGCGATTGTACACGCAAAATGTATTATCGGCGTTTCATCGATTGTAACTGAAGTATGTGGACACATACGGCTACATTTATTCATATTGCATACGTATTGACCACAATATGAAAAGGGGGTCCGAGATGACCGCTCCGCAGGCCGTTTCCCAGCAAAACCCGTCGAAGGTCGCTTTCGGCAAAGTATTGGCGATCCAGATCGTCGCGTACGTGGTATTGGTGGCGCTCGCGCTCGTTCCCGGCATCGCATACGGCGATTCCGCCAATCCCGCCGTGGTGCCGTTCACCATCATCGGATCACTGGCGATGATCGCGCTGCTGGTAGTGTTCAGCCCGTTCCGCGACGGCACCGCCGGACACGTGATCGCCGTCATCGCCGGCCTGCTGTCGGTGGTGTGCGCCACGACGATGACGCTCGGACGGGCGATTTTCGCCGCCGACGCGACCGGCGGCAAGGACTTCTCCATGGAGGACGGCTGGATCGTCGGCGTCGGCGGCCTGCTGATCCTGCTGATCGTGATCTCCTTCGGACGCCAGATGGCCCGCGAAAACCGCACGCACCTCATCCGCTCGCTGTCGCACAGCGTGGTCGAAGGCGTTGCGATGATCGCCAGCGCAGGCTGGTGCTTCCTGCCGACGGTACTGAAGGCGATCGGCACGGTCGCGTCCGTCGTGGTGCTGCTGGTGATCGTGGCGCTCGCCGTCTGCTCGTACTTCTGGCATCGCGACGCCGACCCCGAACCGACCGCGCGCGATCCGTGGATCGGCATCGCGATGCTGCCGGTCATGATCGCCGGTGCCGTGGTAGGCATCGCCGCGCTCGCCGTCGTGACGTTCTGACGATTTGGCGGTTGCGTAATCGCCATAATTCACGTATTTAAAAAGCCCGTAATCATTGCGATTGCGGGCTTTTCCGTTGCGCTGCGTGCGCTGCTGTGGGCTGTAGCGTCAGCCGAGGAAGCCGAGATGTTCGAACAGCACTTTCAGGCCGATGAGGATCAGCACGACGCCGCCTGCGATCTGCGCCGGCTTCTGCCAACGCGAGCCGAACACGCGGCCGATATACAGGCCGGCGGCGGAGAACAGGCCGGTGGTGATGCCGATGATGACCACCGACAGCCAGATGTTGAGCGTCATGAAAGCGAAGCTCACGCCGACCGCGACTGCGTCGATGCTGCAGGCCACGGCGAGCGGCAGCATGTGCTTCCAATCGAATTCAGGGGTTTCCTTGGCGTTCTCCTCGTCCTCTTCGAACGCCTCGCGTACCATATTGCCGCCGATTAGGGCGAGCAGGCCGAAAATGATCCAATGGTCCACGGCGGTCACGTATTTGCTGAACGTGCTGGCCGCGAAATAGCCCAGCAGCGGGAACAGCGCCTGGAATCCGCCGAACCACAGGGCGGTTTTGAGCGCGTCCAGACCGCGCAGCTTCTTGACGGTCAGGCCTTTGCCGATGGAGACGGCGAACGTGTCCATGGACACGGACACGCCAATAAGCAGAATCTGAATGAGCATAGCTGGTGAAAAGGTTCATCCCGCCGGTCTCCCCACGGGATGGGCCTCGACGGATTGCGTTCCGCCTACGCCTAGGAGTACCGACACAGAACTGCCGCACGCGGATCGATGGTGTCCCGCGGGCTTTGAATTCAGCGAATACTGTTCGCATGCCGAAAATTACAAGAGACCACTATACCGCGGTACGAAGAAATCGGACGCTTTGGTCCGTTGGACTCCCCGCAACGGCACCTGGCCTCCACTGGCTGGAAAAGAGAAAAAGCCCACTGTCGGGGGCAGTGGGCTTTGACATAAAAAGGGGAGAAGCGATCACTTCTCGCTATCAGCGAGGCGCTTGCGGGCTGCGACGATTTCCTCCTCGGCCTTGGCGGCACCGGTCCAGTAGTCGCCCGGCAGGACTTCCTTGCCCGGCTCCAGAGCCTTGTACTGCTCGAAGAAGTGCTTGATTTCAGCCTTGTGGTACTCGGAAACGTCTTCGACATCCTTGATGTCGTCGAAACGTACGTCAGCCGGCACGCACAGCACCTTGTCATCTCCGCCAGCCTCGTCGACCATGTGGTACAGGCCAACGGCGCGGCATTCCACCACGCAGCCCGGGAACACGGAGTTCGGGATCATGACGAGAGCGTCGAGCGGATCGCCGTCCTCGCCCAGGGTGCCGTCGATGTAGCCGTAGTCATCCGGGTAGCCCATGGAGGTGAACAGGGTGCGGTCCAGGAACACGCGACCGGTCTCGTGGTCCACTTCGTACTTGTTCTTGGAGCCGCGCGGGATCTCCACCACGACGTTGAAGGTTTCTGCCATTGTTTTCTCCTTGATCGAATGATCAGCAGTAGTTCGTTACTTAGAATACCCGCTTTCGCGCCATATCGGCACCATTTTCCGGATACCTATATGAATGGTGCTCAGTGCTGGGGAGATAAGGCGTGATGCGCTCGCTGGTCAACATCTTTTTGGCCGATTGTGATTGACTATCCTGCCTTGGAACGTTGGAAGAACAATTCCGTAGGTGGTTTTGCTCTTCCGTAGGTGGTTGGCTCTGGTATCCCTGCGGCAAAAAGGCTTGATTTCAGCCATTCTGTTTGCGTGGATTGACCGGAGAGCACCTACGGAATCAAAAAAACCACCTACGGAATGCACAAAGCCGGGTTGAAAACGTGAGAAACGTCTTCAACCCGCCCTTGATCTATGTGTTTTGCGCTGGCTGGGTGCTAGGCAGAGTGCCTAGCACCCAAACTCACTCAGTCCTCGACCACCGTCAGCACGTGCGCCACGTCGGCCCACGGTGCCAGCGAGACGTAGTTGTCCCAGCTCCACTCGAACTCGCGTCCGGTCAGCTCGTCGCGCACCTTGAGCGGCTTGTCGGTGGCGAAACCGAAGTCCGGCAGCTCGATGTGGACGATGGACTGATGCGCGTTGTGGCCGTCGAGGTTCACCACCACGATCACCGTATCCGGCTTGCCGGTACCGGTAAGCTCGGCCGGGGTCTGGCGCAGGAACGCCACCACGCCCGCGTCGTCGCTCGGCAGGACGTGCAGGTTGTGGTAGCTGCGGCATGCCGGATGCTCGGAACGGATTTTGTTGAGCGAGGTGAGCAGCTCGGAGATGCCGTACTTGTCGGCCTCGTCCCAATCGCGCACCTTGACTTCGTACTTCTCGTTGTCGATCTGCTCTTCGAAGCCCGGACGCTGCTTGTTCTCGATCAGCTCATAGCCGTTGTAGATGCCCCAGCTCGGAGAGCCCATCGCGGCGAGCACCGCGCGCACCGCGTGACCGGCGATACCGTTGTCGCGCAGGTAGGCGGTCATGATGTCCGGCGTGGACGGCCAGAAGGTGTTGTGCTGGTAGAAACCACCGTCGCCGTTGGTCTCCTCCAAATACTCCTCAAGCTCCTCCTTGGTGTTGCGCCACGGGAAGTAGCAGTGCGACTGCGTGAAGCCGGCATAGCTCAGCGCGCGCATCATGCCCGGACGGGTGAACGCCTCGGCCAGGAACAGCGTCTCCGGATGCTTCTTCGTCACGGCGGCGATCACGTCCTGCCAGAAACGCACCGGCTTGGTATGCGGGTTGTCCACGCGGAAGATCGTCACGCCGGCCTTGATCCACAGGCCCATGATGCGTTCGGTTTCCGCTTCGATGCCTTCCATGTCAGCGTTGAAATCGATCGGATAGATGTCCTGGTACTTCTTCGGCGGATTCTCGGCGAATGCGATCGTTCCGTCCGGCTTGGTGCGGAACCAGTTCGGATGCTGTTTGACCCACGGGTGGTCAGGCGAGCACTGCAGCGCGAAGTCGAGCGCCACTTCGATACCCAGCTTGTGCGCGTAATCGCAGAACGCCTTGAAATCGTCCATGGTGCCGAGCAGCGGGTCGACGGTGTCGTGGCCGCCCAGCTCGGAGCCGATGCCGAACGGGGAGCCCGGGTCGAACGGTCCGGCCACCAGCGAATTGTTGCGGCCCTTGCGGTTGGTCACGCCAATCGGGAAGATCGGCGGCAGGTACACGATGTCGAAGCCTTCGGCCTTCGCGCGGTCGAGGCCGGACAGCGCCGTCTTCAGCGTGCCCTGCACGATCTTGCCGTCGGCGTCGAAATACGCGCCTTCGGAACGCGGGAAGAACTGGTACCATGCGGCGAAGCTCGACTTCGGACGCTCCACGCGGAAGCGCTGCGGATTCGACGCGCTCAGGCCGTCGCGCAGCGGATTGGTTTCATGCAGGCTTGCGATTGCGTCGGTGGTCGCTGCGGCAAGACGCGCGGTCGCGTCGAGCGACTTGTCGGCAACGGTCTTCGCCGCTTCGCGCAGCGTCTTCTTGTCGTCGGCGGTCAGCTTGGAATCGCGTGCGCCAGCCCAACGTTCCAGCAGCTGCGCGCCGGATTCCAGCGCGTTCTCCGCATCGTCGCCGACCTCGACCTTGATTTGCGCGTCGTGCAGCCAGGAAGCGTACGTATCCTCCCAGCCTTCGACCACGATGTGCCATTCGCCGAGCTGCTTCTTGACGTCGGCGTAGCCGTCTTCCCACGGCTTCAGGTCGCTGTGGTCGCCGATCTTGACCATCGCTTCCCAACGGTCCAGGCCGGGGTTGGTGCAGATCATCGGGAAGCGGCCCTTCTCGGTGCCACGCGTGTTGCGCACGGACACGGTGGCGCCGGCCTTGGTGCGGCCTTCGATGAACACCTGCGCGGTGACCTTGAATGCCTCGCCAAGCTCCACGCGGGCCGGGTACAGGCCGTTTTCGGCGGACGGAGTGATGTCAAGAACGTTTACGCGGCCGAACTGTTCCGGGCTGGTGCGGTTGATGATAGGTGCTGGAGTTTCGCCGACGGTTCGCTTCGTTGCGGTTTTCGGCTTGGAAGTGCGCTTGGTGGTTGGTTTTTTGGTTGTCGTCTTCGCGGTTGATTTCGCGGCTGTCCTCGTTGTCTTTGTGGCCGCTGCCTTAGCTGTTGTCTTTGCTGTTGCTTTTGTGCGCGGTGTCGCGCTTGATGATGTTGCTTCATTCATATAGCCGATTATAGAGGTAGTTGTGTTCTTTTTGTGATTTCCCTTTTCGTAACGATTACGGCGATGCGGCTACAAGTGCTTTCTTCAAATACTTTTGGTAAAGCGTTTTAATACATGATTTGCGATTATGTTCGATTATGAAGGCTACAGCGGCATGACCATACGTTGTGCGCGTCGGTTGCGTTCGATATGTATGGGGACTTTATATAAAAGGAGCGAGACGTCCTAGAAAAACAAAAAACCGGAAACCAAAAGGTTTCCGGTTTCAATTGGTAGCGGGGCATGGATTTGAACCATGGACCTCTGGGTTATGAGCCCAGCGAGCTACCGAGCTGCTCCACCCCGCGTCGGCTTGCCTTCATTGAGGCAGCTCTAACTACTTTACGGATGTTGGCTAATAAGTCAAATCGGCGTGTCGCATATTGCGCTGCTAGTGGAATCGCATATCCGATAACGCGTTATCCGTTTTTCGTATAACGCTGTGGACCGTCGATGAAAACCGCCGAATACGCCATATCCGGGTCCGCACCATAATAGGAAACATGCCTATCAAGATTCCCAGCGGCCTTCCGGCCAGAGACATTCTCGACTCCGAGCGCATCTTCGCGCTTGAAAAGCCCGAAGCGGAGCGCCAGCGTGTGCGTCCGCTCAAGCTGGTGATCCTGAACCTCATGCCGAAGAAGATCGAGACCGAAACGCAACTGCTGCGTCTGATCTCCAAGAGCCCGCTGCAGGTCGAGGTCGACTTCATGAAGACCTCCACCCACGAGGCCACGCACGTGAGCGCCGACCATCTGGTGAAGTTCTACGAGACGCTCGATGCGTTCAAAGACAACTATTACGACGGTCTTGTGGTGACGGGAGCGCCCGTCGAGCACCTCGATTTCGAGCAGGTCGACTACTGGGACGAGTTCAAGCAGATTCTCGACTGGGCATCCACCCACGTCTTCTCCACCATGTACCTGTGCTGGGGTGCGATGGGCGCGCTCAACTATCGGTACGGTGTGCGCAAGGAGTTGCTGCCGGAGAAGCTCTTCGGCGTGTTTCCCCAGTATCTGCAGGACGAATACTGCTTCCTCACCAACGGTTTCGACGAGATCTGCCTGCAACCGCATTCCCGCCTGGCGGGGGTCAACGAGGGTGATATCGCCCATAATCCCGAGCTACAGGTGCTCACGTGGGGTCCGAAGTCCGGCCCGGGGCTCATCGCCACGCGCGACTTCTCCGAAGTGTTCGCGCTCGGCCATTGGGAGTACGGCAAGTACACGCTCGCCGAGGAATACGAGAGGGATATGAAGAAGGGCATGACCAACGTGCCGTTCCCCGAAAACTATTTCCCGCACGACGATCCGAAGCTCGAACCGCTGTTCGCCTGGCGCGCCCACGCCAACCTGCTGTGGCGCAACTGGCTCAACTGGGTCTATCAGACCACGCCTTACGATTTGAGCGAAGTACCGCAGCTGCGCGAGGAGAAGCGCCTCGGCACCGACCGTTCGATCCGGCACGAGCCCGGTTCTCCGCGTGTCGACGCGTTCACGCCATTCTCGCACGATGGATACGGTGTCATTCGCGGCTGATTTCACGAAGATCGGCGAGTACTGACAAGTATTGGCGATTGTCCCACGATTGCCGCTTTTGCGCGGTGTCGTGGGCTTTTTGCGCGGTTTTTGTTGCCTGCTGCGACATCGTTTCATTTTCGCCGTCATATATTATGGTGCTATATGTTAAGTAAAACGTTTTATCAAGCAGTGTTGCAAACGATGTCTATTTTGGTGTGAATGGGGGTGAAATAGGCCGAATCGACAACGGCCGTGGTTGTGTCTAATAGTCCCCGCAACGTGCGAAACGCCGGTTTTCGCTATACGGTAGTAGGGGAAAGCTCCCGGTGCGGAATGTTGTCTAGCCACGGTCTGATAATCCTTTGCAGCCATTCGGGGCTGGTATGCGAACGCGTTTATGGGCGCGTTAACATAGAACCCGAAGGATGTTCTGGTTTGGTAACCGGAATGTCACATTCGACTCAGCTGTTGGGCTAGACTAACAGCTGACACAAGAGCAGGAGGCGTGAATGATTAGTGCATTGGGAGAGGGCATCATGACCATCGCCGATGGTCCAGAGATGCCGAGCATCAATGACTTCCTTCCCGATCCGTTTGTTTTTCAAGGCACGCCGTTCGCCATCAACCGCATCATCCTCGTTCGTATTCTTGCGACCGTCATCATGCTGCTGGTTCTCGGAATTACGGCACGCCGTGCAAAGCTCATCCCTGGCCGTTGGCAGGGCGCAGTCGAATGGCTGATCGAGTTTGTCCGCGACAACATCGTCTATCAGGTGATGGGCGAGCTGCGTGGCAAGCGTTATGTGCCGATGATCACCACCGTGTTCTGCACGTTGCTGGTCTTCAATCTGTGCGGCATCATCCCGGGCTTCAACATCGCGGCAAGCGCGTCCATCACGCTGCCTCTGGTGTTCGCCATGTGGTGCTTCTGCCAGTACTGGATTGCCGGCATCCGTGAAAAGGGCCTTGGCCACTTCCTGAGGGACGAGATCTTCCCGAAGGGCGTTCCGGCCCCGATCTATATTCTGCTGTCCCCGATTCAGCTGCTTGAGCTGCTGATTATCCGCCCGTTCTCGT
>OJOV01002311.1_pt1 | contig 12138 bp, 9 predicted proteins | sample 1598281 | NCBI WGS metagenome assembly OJOV01 (sample SAMN03922469, study PRJEB24848) | human gut metagenome | isolation source: stool sample | host: Homo sapiens | place: Germany | collected 2010-11
GTCTCATATACTGCATTAAAAGCAGCAAAATCATTCATGTCATTCAAGAAACATGTTGTTTTTAAAACCGAACGATAGTCCGTTCCGGCCTCTTTTAAAATAGCCCCAATATTTTCCATAACCTGTTCTGCCTGAGGAACAATACCTCCAGAAACAATTTCCCCATTTTCCGGATTTACAGGAATTTGTCCTGAACTGAACAAAAGTTTATCGTATTGTACAGCCTGTGAATAACATCCAATTGCCTCCGGAGCATTTTTTGTAAAAATTTGTTTTATCATTTCATCCATCTCCTTTATTTTTTGATAATTTGATTATAGCAATAAAATATATTTTAGTCAATAGAATTTTATTCATTCAATAAACTTTTATTCATTTTTTTCTTGCACATTATTTCTTTTTTACTTATAATGATTAAGGTAGTATCAAACTTTACTTTATGATAAAATATATTTTAGTTCATGCATGATTGTATGAACCAGTAAACACAAATGATATGAACTATGAAGAAAGAGGTATTTATTATGGATAATCCTTTTTTAAAACTTACTGTAACAGACCGACAAATTCTTAACTCTTATGCACTCATGTTAAACGGACTTGGTGCATACCTTGGTGACGGATACGAATTAGTACTTCACAGCTTAGAAAGTCTTGATCACTCTGTCATAAAAATCATCAACGGACATTTTACTGGAAGGAAAGAAGGCTCTCCCATTACCGATCTCGCTTTAAAAATGTTAGGGGAGCTTGAACAGGATCCTTCACGTACTGTTTCTCCTTATTTCAATAAAAGCAGTTCTGATTCAATGCTTCGCTCTTGTACAATTCCTATTACAGGCGAACACGGCCGGATTATCGGTTTACTTTGCATAAATTTTCATATGGAAATGCCACTCTCCGAATTTCTGCAAGGAATGCTTCCTTCACAGGACTCCTCTTCTGTAACACAGGCTTCCTCTGAAACTTTTTCAGACAATATTGATGACCTGATACTTTTTTCACTTACAGAAACCAAAGAATCCGTATACAATGATCCCGGCATTTCTTCTTCCAATAAAAATAAAGAAATTATTTTCCGTCTGTATCAACAAGGCATATTTAATCTTAAAGATGCTGTGATCAAAGTTGCCAACCAGTTAAATATTTCAAAAAATACTGTCTATATGCACATTCGAAATTTCAAAGTTTCATCTCCATCCAATTAGAAAGAATCCCAATCGGATTTTTCTGATTGTTCATACTATAATCTGCTTCTTCACAAAAGAATCGCATAAGTTCTTCTTGTCCAGCACAATAGTTTCACAAAACAAATGCCAAAATCCTGCATAAATACAGGATTTTGGCATTTTGGTCCGTTATTTTAAATCCACTTCATCAGTCACAAATCGCTATATGGTATTTCACCTTGCGGAAAATCTTCCACACCAGAATTATCGGCATAGCCAAAACAAGATAAGCCGTGGACAAAAGTCCTGCGGCACCACCAACGATCATCATAACCCAAATAAGAATCTGCATTTTTTCTACCTCTCATAAAATAATATTTTTATTTTTTATTTCATGAGAGCTAAAATGCCATTCTTTTTTCCGTCCGCCCTCCTCACAAACTTCACTAAGAGCAGTCCACGCGGCACGATCTCATCAGCCCTGCGGTACCAGATGCTCCAAAACTGCAAAATCAGCGCTGGGAGTATGACAAGCAGAATCCTTATTGTAACGCCTGCCATTCTGCGCCAGTTTACGGATGCAAACTCTTTTGCCCTCCCACTCTCTAATGTTTCGCTGCGTCCTCTGGCTGTCTCTAACAGTGCATCATACGTTTTTGCCAGCCGCTCGCCTGAGAGCATTGTCTGACCGGATGCCTTTTCTGTAGATTTCATTCGTAAAACATCCGACTGACTGCCAGCACAGGTCGTAAGCAGGATCATCCATGCGAATAATAATGGAAATATTCTTTTATAGTAAGTTGGTAAATTTACCAATTTCCTTCGCTTTTTTGTAGATCTCATCACAGTTCATCTCCAGATAGACTTCTAATCCTGCTACTTCCTTATCGGAAAATCCATGATTCTTTGTGATTTTTCCCGGCGGAAGCATGCCCTCTGCAATATCACTTCCACGTTCAAATCGAACCGAAACTCTTTTTTTCCCATCAATTTTTAAAAAGCCGGACTGTGTAAATTTTACTTCTTCCTGTTTATTCATGAAAATCCGCCTTTCTGACTGCTTCTGCCACCTCATCCGGAATGTGCTCTGCCATATGCACCTTCTTTTCCGGTTCACGTTTTGCATGATATGTCTCTAATATTTCCCCGCGTTTGCGTGCGATCTCTTTTTCCAGCTCTCTTGCGGAGATCAGCACACACCCGGCTCCCCGGATGATGATCTGCTCTAAACCATCCGAAGTTGCAACCGTCACACGGTATTTTCTGCCATTTTCATGTGCAAACTTCTCAATGTACTGATCCGCAGTCTCTGCCTCCCGCGTGTAAACCACATGAATATTATGGTAATCATACATTTCCGTCTTGTGTCCCTGTACGCGGTATGCATCAAACACCACGATCAGTTCACATCCACGCATTCCCTGATAATCACATAAAATATCGAGAAGCCTTCCACGCGCTCCATCCACATTGTCACGGGCAAGCTCGTTTAACTCATCCCATGCAAATATCACATTGTAACCGTCCACGAGCAGATATTCTTTGTCCGACAATGGCGGTGTGTAAGTCCGTGTTACCGGCGATATATTCGTGCTGCTTCCGCCTGACCGTTTCCAGACATTGCGCCCCGGAGCAGATTTTTCCCGTTTATTAGCATTGTATGTCTGATTTAAGATTCTGTCAATCTCATCCGTGCCGATCCATTCTTCTTCTCTGCTCTGCTGCTGCATGTAAACCTGCTTTGGCTGCCATTCCTCTGCTTCTTTTTCCGGCTTTAGCACACTTTCCAAATGCATATAGTCCATAACCTGATCCCATGGGACAACAAATCCTGCTCCATGGGCACAGAATACAGACCCGGTCGGATTTGCCAGATCACGCTCTGAATCATAACCAAGCGCCTCAACAACCTCCTCTGTATTATGGCATGGCAGATAACCGTGCAGCGTACAGGTAAGGCTTCCATGTCCCTTGGTATATGCCATAACATCTTTTGCATAATCACGTATCGATGCAACCGGAACGATCCCTGTGAGTACTGCCATCTCCCCGTTCCGGTCCGGAGCATCAAATTTACCTGACATTCCTTCGATGTCATTCATGGCACGTCCAATACATTCATTCGGTATCTCCAGCCGGAAATCATACCATGGCTCTAACAGCACAGACTGCGCCTGCTTTAATCCCTGTCTGAGCGCGCGGTAAGTCGCCTGCCTGAAGTCGCCACCCTCCGTATGTTTTAAATGTGCACGTCCGGCAACCAGCGTAACCTTCATATCCGTGACCGGCGACCCCGTCAGCACACCGACATGTTCTTTTTCCTCTAAATGTGTGAGCACCAGTCTCTGCCAGTTTCTTGCTAACATATCCTCGCTGACATCTGCCGCAAAGGTAAGTCCGCTTCCGGTCTCTCCCGGCTCTAATAAAAGATGAACCTCCGCATAATGGCGCAGCGGCTCAAAATGTCCCACTCCCTCCACGGTATCTGCGATCGTCTCGCGGTAGAGAATCTTTCCGGTGCCAAATTCCACCTCCGCACCAAATCGATCTGAGATCAGTGCTTTCAAAATCTCAATCTGCACCTCCCCCATAATCTGTATCTTGATCTCCTGCAGTTCTTCATTCCAGACAATATGAAGTTCCGGTTCTTCTTCCTCTAACATCGCAAGTTTCGGCATCATCGCCTGTGGCTGCACACCGTCAGGCAAAATCAGTTCATAGGTCAGCACCGGCTCTAAGATCGGCAGTTCGGACTCCTCCTGGCTTCCCAATCCCTCACCCGGATAGGTGTAGGATAATCCGGTCACGGCACAGATGGTTCCCGCTTCCACCTCATCTTTTGTCTCATATTTTTCACCGGAATAGATACGGATCTGGTTTATCTTTTCCTCCCAGATATCCTCTGCTTTATTCTGTTTATGTCCTGACAGCAGATTTCTCGCCTTCAGCACACCGCCTGTAACTTTTAAATGTGTAAGACGGCTACCCTGCGCATCACGTGTGATCTTAAATACGGTAGCACCAAACTTTTCCTGATACTCCGGCATTTTCGTATATTCAGAAAGTGCAAAAAGCAGCTCCTCGATCCCTTCCATTTTCAGTGCAGAACCGAAGAAACATGGAAATAACTCCCTTTTCTGTATCATTTCACGGACAGATTCATCTTCGATACTGCCGCCTTCTAAGTACGCTTCTAACACTTTTTCATTGCAGACCGCCACATTTTCATAAAAATCCATATCACGATAAGTTCCGTCTTCATTTTTTGAAAAATCCACACAGGCACTGCTCAATGTATCCTTGATCTGATCTAATAATTTTTCGTGATCCGTCCCCAGCTGATCCATCTTATTGACAAAAATAAATGTCGGAATATCATAGCGCGCCAGAAGACGCCAGAGAGTCCTCGTATGTCCCTGCACACCGTCCGCACCGCTTATGATCAGCACCGCATAATCAAGTACCTGGAGTGTCCGCTCCATCTCCGCGGAAAAATCCACATGTCCCGGTGTATCTAACAGTGTAAATTCACATCCTCCATACGAAAAAACAGCCTGTTTGGAGAAAATTGTGATTCCACGGTTTCTCTCCATTTCATTGGTATCTAAAAATGCATCTTTATTGTCCACACGTCCGGCTTTCCGGATGCTGCCGCTTTTATATAATAACGCTTCCGACAATGTTGTCTTTCCTGCATCAACATGTGCTAACATTGCAATATTTATATGAGTCTGTGTCATAAAACAATCCCTCTTGCTTTCTTTCACCTGCACTCATGATAACACAAAATTTGCATTAATGCCTTGCTTTTTTCTCTTCTCCCGGTATTGTTTTATGACACAAAAATAACTCAACGGATATCTCTCCCTCAAAGCCTTCCTCCATTGCTTCTAACTGACATACCCTGTTTTTGTATCCCATCGGTCCAATCTGCGTGTCCGGACGCATCGCGAAAAATAATGCCGTAGAATGATGCTTTGGTGCGCGTTTCAGATATTCCGTCGTATAAAACTGCATCTGATAATCCCTGTCGCACTCGTATTCGATCATGGGCAGGACACAGCCTTTGGGACATATCTGCGGCAGAAGTTCCATAAATTCCCGTTTCATCTGTGCAATCTGTTCTTTGCTGAAATGTTCCAGATATCGTTTATCTTCAAAACGTGTCTCTGCCTCTTTCCAGACATCATGGAAACGGATGCCATGAATATAAACACTGCTTTCTGCCTCTCCGGTCAGATGGAGCACTTTGGATTTTGCATATTCCCCGGTCTTTAAGCGGAATCTTTTTTGTACCAGAACAGAACGGTGCTGTTCCGACAGCGTAACAGTAACATCCTCATTTCCCATATTCCAAAATGCTTCTTCGGATAATTCCTGCCCGTCTTTTCCCGTCAATTCATAGCAGGTGATAAACAGCCTGTCAAGCTCCACCTGTTCTAACTCCCCTAACTCCGCTCCCTGTCCAAGCATATATAAAAACTGTATCTGTTCCTCTATATTATATCGCTCGCCAAGACAGGTGCCTGTTGCTGAAGCGGCCTCAAAACAGCAGCCACCGCTTACAATTTTTTCGATCCACACCTGGTCTGCTTCTTCCAGATTCTGCTTTAACTCTGCCCGGTTTGTCTTCGCTTCTTTGTATGTTCTGTTTCTGTGTTCATATTCCTGTTCCGACATGGCTGAAATTTCCCACAGATAAAATGTATCCTCTTTTTGGGCAATCATGGGAAGCACTGTATAATGTTCTCCCTCGCCATATGACAGATTCAGTATTTTTTGTTTCGTTACAGTTGGAAAAAGGGTTCTTAAATTTTGTGTATTCATAATATCTCCGTTCCTCCTAAATATGAAAAATATCGATCAGAAATACCATCGCCAATCCATAATAAGTGATTACTGCAACCAGATCATTCACCGTCGTGATCAGCGGACCGGATGCAACTGCCGGATCAATATGGATCTTGTGGAAGAACATCGGGATGATCGTACCTACAAAACCAGAGATTACCATCGCAACGACCAGAGAAATCCCAACGCACCCGGAAATCAGGAATGCTGACATCCAGGCATATTTTTTGAACAGGTGGATGTAAATGCCAAGAAATACAAGTGCCATGACGCCAAGGCTCGCTCCATTCAAAAAGCCGATCTTCATTTCTTTTCCAAGAAGAGCCAGTTTTTTTCTGGTATCTAAATCCTCATCCACAAGTACACGGATCGTTACTGCAAGCGACTGCGTACCAACATTTCCTGCCATATCAAGCACCAGCGACTGAAAGCAGATCACGATCGGCAGAACTGCAACCACAGATTCAAATATTCCGACAACAGAGGACACTGCCATCCCAAGGAACAACAATATGATCAGCCATGGCAGTCTCTTTTTCATACTCACGATCGTCGGTTCCTTTAAATCCTCCTCGGAGGTCAGACCTGCAAGTTTTGCATAGTCATCTCCCATCGCATCATCTACTAACTCCACGATATCTGTTGCAGTCAGAATACCGGCTATCTTTCCATCCTGTGTCAGTACCGGGATGGAATCCTCCTCATAATCTGCAATCTTTTCCACACATTCACTGATATTTTCATGTTCATACACATACGGATAGGAACTGCTGACGATCTCCTGCAGAGGTGTATTTTCTCTCGCGATGATCAGGTCTTTCAGATCGATCGCACCGGCAAATTTTTCCTCTGTATCGGTAACATAAATCGTTGAAATATTATCATGTTCCCCCGCCTGGCGGACCAGTTCGCTCATCGCTTCCCGGACGGACAGCTCCTCTGAAATACAGACAAAGTTGTTCGTCATGCAGCTTCCAATCTCATCCTCCTCATAGGAGAGCAGTTTCTGCACATCTTTCTGTGCGTCCGCATCCAGATGGCTCACGATCTCATTTTTCTTTGACTCGGACAGATCATCTAACACGTCAAGTGCATCATCTGCATCCATGTAGGAAATTACTTTTGCTGCCTGCTCTAAAGACAGTTCCTCCAAGTACATTTCCGCATCATCAAAATAGGAAAATATCTCTGCGATCCTTTCAGAGCCGAGCACACGGTAGAGATGCTTCCGCTCAGTCTCCGTCAGAAATGTGATTGCCTCCGCGATATCTTTCTCATGATAATCTGACAGCAGATTCCGTAATTTCTGCTCATCTTTTGTAACACGGATGATCTTTATCAGTTCTTTTACATAGTCTTTTTTCGGGATTAATACTTTTCTCATTGTGACCTCCTTTTCGCCTGAAATGGGCATAAAAATACATCGCTTCATTGTGATTGCAAGGATCCTCTGATGCGATGTATAAAAAGGTGCACAACAATATAGAATATGGCGGTCAGACTTTCACAGACAGCCACATTCTTTTTTTACATCTTCGTACATCGCATATTTTACTTCGTCCTACGCTATCGCAACTGTCCATGAAAATTCACCTCCATTAAAATTTGAATTTTGATATGTCTGAAAATGACGTGGTCATTGTAGCAGAAATGAATGAGAAACGCAACCCCTATTCTTTATAGATATTTCCCCGTAACACTCTCATCATTCGCTGCAATCTGCTCCGGTGTCCCGCAGGCGACCACTCTGCCGCCCTCCTCTCCGCCGCCGGGGCCCATATCAATGATATAATCTGCATTTCGGATCACATCCAGATCATGTTCAATGACGAGCACAGTCGCCCCGTTATCGACCAGCGCCTGAAATACGCCAAGTAACGTCTGTACATCCAACGGATGCAGTCCGATGGTCGGCTCATCAAACACAAAGACAGAATCCGACTGTCCTTTTCCCATTTCACTGGCAAGTTTCAGTCTCTGTGCCTCGCCGCCGGAAAGACTCGGTGTTTCCTCCCCCAGCGTCAGATATCCAAGTCCTAAATTTTTCAGGACACCAAGCCTCTGGTGCACCAGTTTCAGATCCTTGACTGCCTGCAGCGCCGTATTGACATCCATCTCCATCAGTTCCGGCAGGGAATACCTGTTTCCCTGTTTATTTTCATAGCTGATCTGCCATGCCCCTTTCGCGTACCGGGAACCGCCACATTCCGGGCATGGGATGTCCACATCCGGTAAAAACTGTACATCCAGACTGATCTGCCCGGTTCCGTCGCAGACCGGGCAGCGCAGCTTTCCAGTATTGTAGGAAAAATCCCCCGCTTTGTATTTCCGGTCTTTCGCATCCGCTGTTTTTGCATAGATTTTGCGGAGTTCATCATGTATGTTTGCATAAGTTGCCACCGTTGAACGGACATTGATACCGATCGGTGAGGCATCGATCAGTTTCACATGGGCAATCCCTTCCGCCGAAATACTCTTCACATGTTTCGGCAGATGTTCCCCGCAAAAAGAGGCTTCCAGTCCCGGAATCAGACTCTCTAAAACCATCGTGGTCTTCCCCGAACCGGAAACACCGGTCACCACGGTAAGTCTGCCCTTTGGAATATCCACTTCCAATGGCTTTACCGTGTGAATGTTATCCGTAGACAGATGCAATTTTCCAAGTGTAAAAACTTCCTCTTTCCCTGCCTGTGTGCGGACATGCATATCTGCCGTTTTCGCCAGAAATGGACCGATCATGGATTTTTTATTGGAAATAATCTGCGGAATGCTGCCCTCCGCGATCACATATCCGCCTCCCACACCGGCTTCGGGTCCCATCTCGATCAGCCAGTCCGCCTCCGATAATATCTGTGTATCGTGGTCTACCAGAAGAACGGAATTGCCGTCCGCGACCAGATCATGCATCACGGCATTAAGCCCTTTGATATTCGACGGGTGCAGACCGATCGAAGGCTCATCTAACACATACAAAACGCCTGTCGTGCGGTTTCGTACCGCTCTGGCAAGCTGCATCCGCTGCCTCTCTCCGGTCGACAATGTTGAGGCCGTCCGGTCAAGCGACAGATAAGAAAGTCCCAGATCCATCAGCCTTTTCGCAACGGCCTGAAACGATTCACAGATGGATTCTGCCATGGGACGCATTTCTTCCGGCAGGGAATCCGGCACTCCTGCCACCCAGTCCACCAGTTCTTTTAAGGTCATTTTGCAGGCTTCATCCAGACTTATCCCACGGAGCCTTGGTGCTCTCGCAGCTTCAGAAAGCCTGCTGCCGCCACATTCCGGACAGATATCTTCCTTTAAAAATTTTTCCACACGCTTCATGCCCTTCTCATCTTTTACTTTTGCAAGCGCATTTTCCACGGTGTAAACGGCATTATAATAGGTAAAATCCAGTTCACCCGCCTGGTTGGATTTTTTTGCCTTATAAAAAATATGTTTTTTCTCAGCCGGGCCGTGATAGACGATCTCTTTCTCCTCGTCTGTCAGTTCCCGGAATGGGACATCCGTGCGCACGCCCATCTCACGGCAGACATCTGTCATCAGTGACCACATCAGACTGTTCCACGGTGCGACCGCTCCCTCATCAATGCTGATCGAATCGTCCGGCACCAGCGAATCAAAATCCACTGTCCGCACACTTCCCGTACCGCCGCATCTTTGACACGCCCCCTGTGAATTAAAGGCAAGTTCTTCCGCACTCGGTGCATGTACTTTTTCCCCGCACACCGGACATAAGATTTCCTGCTCTGCCGCTACTTTTAACGTAGGCTCTATGTAATGTCCATTCGGACAGCGGTGGGATGCCAGTCTCGAATACATCAGCCTTAAGCTGTTCAAAAGTTCGGTTCCGGTTCCAAACGTACTGCGGATCCCCGGTATTCCCGGACGCTGATGGAGTGCTAAAGCTGCCGGGACATATAACACCTCGTCCACCTGTGCTTTTGCCGCTCCTGTCATACGCCTTCTTGTATAAGTAGAAAGTGACTCCAGATATCGTCTGGAACCCTCTGCATACAAAACACCAAGTGCCAGCGAAGATTTGCCCGAACCGGACACACCTGCAACCCCCACGATCTGATGCAGGGGGACATCCACATTTACATTTTTCAGGTTGTGGACTCTCGCCCCTTTTACCCTGATATATTTTGGTTCATTATGGTTGGTTTCCATGATGGTACTCCTTATTTATTCGTCTTATCCTGATCACCGATCGCAACATGGAAATTTTTAAAAGATCAGTACAAACACTGCGACCGGCATTACCACTGCCCCCGTCAGATCAGGAAGCTGATGCGCAAGAAAATTTTCGGTCAACCCTGCATTGTCATCGATCACTTTCCGCAGACGTCCGCTGGCGTTTGCGCTAAAATATCCCTAACAACACTTTCATTTCCCGCTACAATCCTATCAACACTTCCGCACTCCAGACACAACAATCCCGGCGAAAAAGTCCAGTATTCCACCAAGCGCAATCGTGCCTGCAAACAACAGTATCAGTTCCAAAAGATCACAAAACCGATCAATAAAAAGATGATCGTATCAGACGCAAAGAGTTCTCCCAATATCGGTAAATACCTCATATTTTCTCCCCTCTCTAATCTATTTCAGTTTTTTCATAACAAGTCCAAACAGCTCTGCCTTTTTCCGCCATCACAAAAAACTGACAGACACACGATGCCGCTCAGCACAGTTCCTTCACAAAATTTCCACCTTCAAAATAAATATCATTTCCTTCACTGTCTTTATGAAACGAAATCTGCTCTGTTCCAACCAGTTGAAAACCAACACTGTTAAGTAATCCAACAGAAGGGAGATTATTTTTTGCTGTTCCGGCATATATTTTTTTTTCGCCCTGTTCTTTCATATAATCAAAAATTGCAAGCAGACTTTCTTTCGCATATCCCTTTCCCTGATATTGATCAAGGAATCCATATCCGATCTCATATATTTCTTCTGTATACCCCTTTTCCCTCAGTCATTCATTTACAGAATGTCTTTTCCTTTGCAGTAAAAAAGTGTCTAAATCATATCTCTAACAATGCCTCATCCCTACAGCCCCAGCCTCCGATACCGGTTCACGCACGCAAACACTTCCTGCTTTCTTGGCATCGCAAGTCCGCACGGCAGATAACTACTCTCGCAGACTGCTGCGATCCCCTTCTTCTGCAAAACATCCCAAAGCGCATCGACTGCCTGTGTCAGGGTGTGTTTTCCATCAAAAAAGTGGATCTGCATATATTTTAACATATATCCGAGTGCTGCAAGCTGCTCCGTGTCCATAAGCTGTTCCACATAGCGGACGTCAATGACTTCCCGGTTGATAGAGATGGAATCCCTTCCCATCGTTTTCATCTTTAAGCGGTTGTCCTCTTGAAACATCCGGTCCGGCTTTATTTTTCTGTCAAAATCAGGCTGCTTTGACGGGGCAATGTCCTGTTTTGGAAGCGGGAACTCTGTCGCTGCCTGCTTTGCTGACTCTGTGATCTCAAACGGCTCGTAACGGTTCATCTGGATGATGCAGTCCGCCTTGTGAAAATAAGAACCGGAGCTTCCGGCAACAAGGACCGTCGAGATACCGTATGTGTGATACAGCTCCTCTACCCGGTCAATAAAAGGCACGATCGGCTCTGCATCACGGTTGACCACGCGCTGCATCAGTTCATCACGGATCATAAAGTTCGTTGCACTGGTATCCTCGTCGATCAGAAATGCTCTTGTGCCTGCCTCCATCGCCTCGATCACATTTGCCGCCTGGGAAGTACTCCCGCTGGCATCCTCCGTATAAAAGGATACCGTATCTTTCCCGTTTGGCAGGTCATGGATAAACATGGAAATATCCACGTCACGGATGCTTCTTCCATCCTCGGCACGGAGCTTCATTGCTGTATCGTCCGTGATGACATACTCCCTGCCATCCCCTGCAATGTGGTTATAGACACCTGTCTCAAGCGCTTTTAACAGTGTTGATTTTCCATGGTAACCACCGCCGACGATCAGCGTGATGCCCTTCTTTATTCCCATTCCGGTCAGTTTTCCGTGGTGCGGCAGCGTCAGCGTGACAGAGAGACTTTCCGGTGACTGAAAACGCACCGCATCTTTCATCGGTCTGCCGGAG
>OJOV01002312.1_pt1 | contig 12132 bp, 11 predicted proteins | sample 1598281 | NCBI WGS metagenome assembly OJOV01 (sample SAMN03922469, study PRJEB24848) | human gut metagenome | isolation source: stool sample | host: Homo sapiens | place: Germany | collected 2010-11
CGTGGGCTCGGAGATGTGTATAAGAGACAGGGACTGACAGTAAAAAAACTGAAATATTTTGAAGGAAGGGAAGGAACTGCGGCGCAGGGTAACCTGTACCTCGGAAACAAAAAGATCGCATTTTGGAGCCAGGACGCCGATGGTTGTGTCGAGGATAATCTTGACATGGAACCAGGATACAGTGAAACACGGCTCCGTCAGGCGATCATCGCGGCACATCCGGAAAAGCATGAAGAAAAGGTCGCTCAGAACGGAATCCCATATACGCTTGATTACGAACTGGAATTCCTGATGACGGATCTGCTTTCCCTGATGGAAACGGAAAAAGCCTGGAAACGAGCAGTTAAAGCTGGATATGCCGGACTGTTTGAAATCACAGACGGATTTCATGTTTCGCAATGGAAACTTTCCAAGTTGTTATACGAAAAGGGCGTGCGTACAGTGGAAGCTGTTAAGGCAGAAATTCCAAAGAAGCAACTGGATCGGGTGATAGCTTCCATGTTCAAAAACGAAAGACTGAAAGAATCCGTCTGCTGGTCAAAAGAGGATTTTGCGATCGGCACCCCGTTGGAACTGGATAACATCACAAGAGACGGTGCAAAGACAGGAGGATACTGATGGAAGACAGAAAGAAAGCAGAAATCTTGGCCAGATTAAGCAATCTGGAAACCGAATACCAGATGCGGATACTTTTGGCCGTAGAATACGGAAGCCGCGCATATGGCTGTGCATCGGATGAGAGCGATTACGATATCCGACTGATCTATGTATATCCGATGGAACGGTATCTGGGCTTATCAATACCGCAGGACAGCATCTCGGTCATTGAGGACGATCTTGATATTTGCGGATGGGAATTAAGACGTGCCCTGTCACACGCATCCAAATCCAACGCCACATTCTGGGAATGGATGCAGGCCAGAGTGATCATGGACCGTCTTGGATTTGCTCAGAAAATTCGGGACGTTGCGAAACCGTATTTCCGCGAGAAGCCTCTCCTGCACGCACAGATGAGACTGATTCAGTCTTACCGTAAGGAAATTATGCAGGGCAAGAAACAAGCAAAAAATTCCCTCGGTCTTATGCGCGTTGCTATGCAGGCAGTTTATATCATGCAATACCACGCGGTACCACCAGTAGAAATCAAGGCGCTGATCAGCCAGACCGTACTACCGGGAACGCAGGATGCAGGAGAATGTGAGAAACTTCTGGAATTATGCAGAAATGGGCAGCCGGATGCGGAATATACATTATCCTGTGAATTGGCTTCCAGTATCGACGAACGGATCCGGCTGTGGTTAAGCGGGCACCCGGAACAGGAGGAGCGGGATCTGAGAACGCTGGACAAATTCTTCCGGTCTGTGGTGTTAGACCGAACAGAATAGGAGGATATTTTTGTGAGAGATACAAAAATTAAAATCAGACTTAGCACTCCAGGACTTTCCCTGAACGTGGAAGTGCCGGAGGAAAAATTTATGGATGCATTCCGGGAAGTGGCAGATACATTGTTTGCATATGCCACAAAGCCGGCAGGACTGCCTGCACCGGAAACTGCGGATAGTATGCTTGAGGATTTTACAACATCGCCCATAACAAAAGAATCGGTGAAGGTAGATGATACGCCGATGCCAGTAAAAGCAGAACATCTGCAAAAGGAAGATCACTGCGAAACATTAAAGCGAAATATTCCAACAATGCAGGCCACGACGACCGAAGACAAAACGGAAGCAGAAGTCCGGCAGGGATATAAAGGGTTTCTTCTAATTAAGTGCACAACCTGTGGACGCATCCACGCATTCAACAGCCGGGCCGTCACAAGCCGGTATCAGTGCCGGAACTGCAACAGGGTCATGGATTTGGAAAATCTGGTACCTCTTCAGGCAGACTGCGAATGCGGCCAGAAATCCAGATACCGTACCAATATAGAAGAACCTATGTTGGACGTAACGTGTATCGCCTGTGGCAATCCGGTTACGGTTGAGTGGAATGCCAAGAAGAAATATTACCAGACAGTTAGGGAGGTGCACAGATGAGAAAGAAATTATTGATTATTGACGGCTCTTCCATGTTAACAACCGCATATTATGCGCTGTTACCGAATGAGATCCGTTTCTGCAAAGTTCCAGAAGAGCGGGCGCGATATTTTGATAAAATCCTTCATGCCAAAAATGGCACGTATACAAATGCTGTTTATGGTATGACCCGACAGCTTTTAATGTTGATGGATGGCTGGAAACCGGATTATCTGGCGGTCATGTTTGATAAGACCAGGAGCACCTTCCGCCGGAGACTTTACGCAGATTATAAGGCGCAGAGAAAGGAAACAGATTTGCCATTAAAGGAACAGTTCCTGACTATGGAAAAGATTCTTGCCGATTCCGGTATCCCGGTTTTTTTCAGTGATAACTACGAGGCGGATGATCTGGCCGGAACGATGGCAGAAAAATACGCTAAAGACAAGCAGGTTGTACTTGTCAGTAAAGACAAGGATTACCTTCAGCTTGTCGATGACAGCCGGAATATCCAGGTGTGGATGCCTGAGGATGCGAAAAACGCGGAGAATCCCGGGAAAGCAGACGCCTTTCGTAATGGAAGACCGGAAGAAAATGAAATGTTCCCGGCAGATGCTGGATATTTACCGGAATATCGCCGCGGCTTTCCTGGCGGGAATCGCGCAGGACCGCGGCGATGCGGAATTAGCGCAGCGGGTGGAAAAGCCGGTGTCCAGCTGGGCGGCGGCAGTCACCTCCAGCGTGCCGGAGGGGTCTGGCATCAACGGCTTCACCATGTTCCTGCGCACCATCCCCTACAACTACTATGCCCTGCTTACCGTCGTCATGAGCCTGTTCCTCATCTTCACCGGCACGGACTTCGGCTCCATGAAGCTCAATGAGGACAACGCGAAAAACGGCGACCTGTTCACCACCGAGGACCGCCCCTACGGCGACGACGTGGACGACGGCACCGAGACGAAGGGCCATGTTGTGGACCTGATCGCACCGGTGCTGGTGCTGATCGCGGCCTGCATCTTCGGCATGATCTACACCGGCGGCTTCTTTGACGGGGTGGACTTCGTCACCGCCTTTGCGGACTGCAACGCCTCTGCCGGCCTTGTGATGGGCAGCAGCATTGCTCTGCTGTTCACCTTCGTGTTCTACCGGGTGCGCAGCGTCATGACCTTCCAGGACTTTGCGGCCTGCATCCCGGAGGGCTTCAAGGCCATGGTCAGCCCCATGCTCATCCTCACGCTGGCCTGGACCCTGTCCGGCATGACCGGCCTGCTGGGTGCCAAGTATTATGTGGCCAATCTGCTGGGCGGCTCCGCTGCGGCGCTGCAGTATCTGCTGCCGGTGATCATCTTCCTGGTGGCGGTGTTCCTGGCCTTTGCCACCGGCACGAGCTGGGGAACCTTCTCCATTCTGATCCCCATCGTGTGCCACGCATTCCCGGAAGGCGAAATGCTGGTCATCTCCATCGCGGCCTGCCTGTCCGGCGCCGTGTGCGGCGACCACTGCTCCCCCATCTCCGACACCACCATCATGGCCTCGGCGGGTGCCCACTGCAGCCATGTGAACCATGTGTCCACCCAGCTGCCCTATGCCATCACGGCGGCGTCCTGCGCGGCGGTGTGTTATGTGATCACCGGCCTGGCACAGGCGGTACTGGGCAGCCGGGCCAGCCTGTTCACCTCGCTGGTGCTGCTGGCCGTGGCCATCGTCGTAGAGCTGGTGGTGCTCAGCATCATCCGCGCCCGCACGATCAAAAAGGCAAAAGCATGATTGGGCTTTGCCGTCGCGGGCAACTTGTGATAAACTGGATAAACTGAAAGAAAACGAACGAGCGGAGGCGCGATCCATGCTGGAACAGGCTTTTCAGGATGTATACACCAAATTCAAGCTGCATTTTTATCAGAACGTATTCCAGCGTTTTGCCACGCGGGAAGCGACCCTGACCACGGTGGAGTCCTTCTGCATGGAGGGCATCATGGCCATGGGCGAACCTACCATTGCGGAGTTCTCCCGCATGATGCAGATCTCCACCCCCAATGCGGCCTACAAGATCGGCAGTCTGGTCAAAAAGGGCTATGTGGAAAAGATCCAGTCCACCGTGGACCGGCGCGAGTACCACCTGCGCCCCACCCAGAAGTATATCGACTACTACAACATCAGCTATTCCTATCTGAGCACCGTGATCGAGCGGGTGCGCAAGCGCTTCCCGGAAGAGGACGTGGACAAGCTGGAGCAGATGCTCACGGTGATCAGCGATGAGCTGATGCCGGAGCTGGACCTGATGAACAAGACCCGGCAGCGGCTGTCGGAATAAAAAATGCGCCCGGGAGTATCCCGGGCGCATTTTTGGTAGGGCGGCTTTACAGCACCATAAACAGGGTGCCGGCGGTGATCAGGGCACAGCCCACCAGGTTTTTGGCGGTAAAGGGCTCCTTCAGGATCACAAAGGCCAAAGCCAGGGTGATCACCACGCTGAGCTTGTCCACCGGAACCACCTTGGAGGCGGCCCCGATCTGCAAAGCGTGGTAATAGCACAGCCAGCTGGCCCCGGTGGCTAGGCCGGAAAGGATCAAAAACAGCCAGCTGCGGCGAGAGATATCCCCCACGCCGCCCTGGGTCCCGGTGAGGAACACCATGCCCCAGCTCATGACCAGCACCACCACCGTGCGGATGGCGGTGGCCAGGGTGGAGTTGACCCCCTGGATGCCGATCTTGCCCAGGATGGAGGTAAGGGCCGCAAACACGGCACTGCCCAGTGCAAACACGAACCACATAGTAAGATGCGCCTCCCTTTTTGTCCAGTGTAACACCGCAGCCCTCCCGGCGCAAGGGTGCACAGGCAAAACCGCCGGGCAAGCACTGGCCTGCCCGGCGGCTTTATTCTCAGTGGTAAAAGGTATCAAAATTCACCTGACGGTAGAACCGCTGCTGCAGCTGGTCGAAGCTGTCGCAGTTCTGGGCCAGCAGCCACATGCTCTTGGTGACCACGGCTTCGATGGTCATGTCATGGGCTTCCAGGAAGCGGAATCGGTTCTTCACCCGCTTGCCCACCTCGTACACGCCCACGTCGCTGCCCTCATAGGTCACCTGCGTGGTCAGGATGAGCACCTTGTGGGTCTGCTCGTAGTGGCCCAGCCCCTCGGCAAAGGCGTCCATGAGCCGCTGCGGGATGCCGCCCACGCCGAAGCTCTCCACGATGACGCAGTCGTACAGGCGGAAGATCTCCGGGATGAGGCCGGGGTCCATGCCGGGGATGAGCTTGAGCAGGAACACCCGGGGGTTCATGGCGCGGCCGAACTCCACCGGGCCGGTGGGCCAGGGCGAAGGCACATAGCGCACCAGACGGTCGCCCTGCACCAGTGCCAGCTCCGGGAAGTTGACCGAGGCAAAGGCGTCGTAGCTGATGGTCTTGTTCTTTTTGGCACGGGTGCCGGCAATGACGTGCCCGCCAAACACCACCATCACGCCCCGGCTGCCCGGGTCCAGTGCACAGATCACGCTGTCGCGCAGGTTTTTCTTGGCGTCGGTGATCTCGTTGGAGATGGGCTGCTGGGCACCGGTGAGGATGATGGGCTTGTCCGCGTTCTGGATGAGGTAAGAAAGTGCCGCTGCGGAATAGGCCAGCGTATCGGTGCCGTGGCAGATGATGAAACCATCGTACAGGGCGTAGTTCTCCTGAATGGCGCGGGCCATCATCAGCCAGTGTTCCTGGCCGAGGTCGGTGCTGTCGATGCTGCACAGGGCCAGCGTTTCCGGGATGCACAGGTCGTTGAGCTCCGGAAGATGGGCCAGCAGCTCGTCGCTGCTGAGCACGGGCCGGAGGCCCTGCGGAGTATGTACGCTGGCAATGGTGCCGCCGGTGGTAATGAAAAGAATGCGCTGCTTGGTCATAAAAAGCCTCCATGGCAGAAAATCAGAGAAACAAACCCAGTATAACACACTCTTCTCCGGCTGAAAAGTGCCCCGCAGCGGCAAAAGGCTGCTTTTTGCGACCCGGTCACAGAAGTTTTGCGGAAAAAGGTGTATACTATAAGAAAAGTTTCCGATGCAGTGGATGTGGTGAAGCTGCCCGCTACGACCCCATCCGCAAATTAAAAATCATGTTTCCTCTGATCATGGCCAGAGCGAAGCGGAGGCCATTTTAAATCGTGACTCTGAAAAGGAGGACCAACCATGTCCAACATTGTGATCGTAGGTTCCGGCCCGGCGGGCGTGTCTGCCGCACTGTATGCGGTCCGCGCGGGGGTGGACACCACCGTGCTGACCAAAGGCCCCGGTGCGCTGGACCGGGCCGAGAAGATCGAAAACTACTACGGCCTTGCTCAGCCGGTTTCCGGTGCGGAGCTGGAGCGCCGCAGCATCGAGAACGCCAAACGCCTGGGGGTGCGGTTTGTGACCGCCGAAGCCGTGGGGCTGACCTATACGGATAAACTCACGGTAGAAACCATAGGGAAAGATTACCCGGCGGACGCGGTGATCCTGGCCACGGGGGCCTCCCGTGCAGTGCCGCGCATTCCGGGCCTTGCCGGGCTGGAGGGCCACGGCGTGAGCTGGTGTGCCGTCTGCGACGCCTTTTTCTACCGCGGCAAGGATGTGGCCGTGCTGGGCAGCGGAGCCTATGCCCTGCACGAGGTGCAGGCCCTGCTGCCGGTGGTGAAAAGCGTCAGCCTGCTGACCAACGGCATGCCGCTGACCGCAGAATTCCCGCCGGAGGTGACCGTATACCCGCAGAAGGTGGAGGCTGTTCTGGGCGAACAGGTGGTCACCGGGGTGCAGCTGTCCGACGGGCAGGAGGTTGCCCTGTCCGGTGTGTTCGTGGCGCTGGGCGTGGCGGGCAGCACTGCGCTGGCCCGCAAGATCGGGGCCGCCGTGGAGGGCAGCCGCATCGTGGTGGATGAGAAGATGCAGACCACCGTGCCCGGCCTGTACGCTGCCGGGGACTGCACCGGCGGCCTGCTGCAGGTGGCAAAGGCTGTATACGAGGGGGCACAGGCCGGCACGGAGGCCGCCAAGGCCCTGCGGAAAGGATGAGTGCCATGCAAAAGACTCCGGAGGACCGCAATTGTCTGGCCTGCGCCTTTCCCTTCTGGGGGCAGCTGACCGCCGACGAACAGGAGATGCTCTGCCGCTACACCCGCCCGGTGCACTACCGCAAAGGGGCCCGGGTGCACAGCCCACTGGAAAGCTGTGTGGGCATCCTGCTGCTGCGCACCGGCCAGCTGCGGGCCTATCTGCTGTCGGAGGACGGCCGGGACGTGACCCTCTACCGCCTGTTCGGCGGGGAGGTGTGCATCCTGTCGGCGTCTTGCGTGATGGACTCGGTGAATGTGGACCTGTACATCGACGCTGAGGAGGACACCGAGGCACTGTGCATCAGCGCGGGCATCTTCCGCCGTCTGATGCAGCAGAATGTCTATGTGCGCTGCTACGCCTACCAGCTCACGGCAGAGCGCTTTTCCGACACCATGTGGACGATGCAGCAGATCCTGTTCATGAGCGCCGACCGGCGGCTGGCCATCTTTCTCACCGACGAGCTGGCCAAGACCGGCGGCGACGAGGTGCGCATGACCCACGACCAGATGGCAAAGTATATGGGCTCTGCCCGCGAGGTGGTGAGCCGGATGCTCAAATACTTCGCGCAGGAGGGCTGGGTGCGGCTGTACCGCGGCGGCGTGCAGGTGCTGGACAAGCCAAAGGTGCAGCAGCTGGCAAGAGGCGAATGAAAAAAGAGGACGATGCGTTATGCATCGTCCTCTTTGCTGTTACGGGAGATCAGCCCTTGCAGCCCTGCTCTTCCCAGTCGCCGAAATCGCTGGCGTCAGCGATCTTAGTGGCGTCGAACTTGCCGTTCTCGTCCTTGGGGGCGACGGCGGGGCCGGCCTCCACGGGGTTGGGGTTCGGGGCCTCGGGGTCATACACCGGGCGCTCTTCGCTCAGGTCCGGCAGGGCCACCGGCTCGTTTGCGGCGGGTGCCTCGGCAGCGGGCTCGGCAGGAGCTTCCGGGGTGTCGGCTTCGGCCGGGGCGGTGGGCTGCTCTGCGGCATCGTCCGCTGCTTTGGCCTCTGCTTCGGCGTAGGCCTCGGCGGTCTTTTCGGCCTTGGCGGCGTCCTGCTCGGCTTCTTCGGGGAACTCGACCTCCTCCACATGGAGCGGGTCTTTCTGGTTCAGGATCTTGTCCAGTGCCACGATGGCGGCACCGGTGACGGCCACGGCAGCGGCCGTGCCCAGAATGCGGAACAGTGTTTTCATGCCAGAACCTCCTGTTTACAGATCGATCAGAACGTTAAGAGAACGTTACGACTTCATTCAGCGGCTTTTCGGCAGGCTCCACCGAAATGGCGGTCAGCACCGGGCCCTTGCCGCGGTAGATGTTGTGGAACTTGTAGCTCACCTTGGCGGTCACCCGCACCCAGCTGCGCTGCTCCAGAGCCTTGTAGCCGTCGTAGCTGCAGGGGAAGCCCACGAACTGGATATCCTGCACGCAGCAGGTCATGGCAAAGCGGCCGGGCACGAAGCTGTTCTTGCCGGCGCGGTTGGTCTGGCACACCTGTGCCAGGAATTTGACCGTCTTGCCGGTGTACTTCTGGGGCTCGTCCTGGCAGTCCATGTACCAGATGCCGAAATCGTCGTCATGGATGTCGATGACCGGGGCGTTCACGTCGAAGGGCAGCGGGTCGGGGATGTCGTCATAGGCCACGCTGCCGTCCTTGAACTCGTAGGCGATGTCGCACTTGCGGGAAGCCTGACGCACCAGCTTGTGCAGCTCCTGCCGGGCCTCGTCGTTGTTCACGGCTTCGGCGCGGTTGAACACGATCAGCTCACTGCGGGCGATCTTGTCCAGCAGCAGGCTGCGCATGGAGTTGTCGCGGGCATAGGTCAGGGCGGTGGTGCCGTCGGCGGTGGCGATGCACTGGTACACCAGCCAGTTTTCCGGCAGGGCATCGGCCAGCTCCTGCAGCAGCCACATGCCGTTGTACTCGATGACCACGCGGCCTGCGCCGGATTCCTTTTCCAGCTTGGCCAGGTTCTGCGGGTTCATCTCTGCCTTGTCCTCGATCACCTTGACGGTCACACCGGGGAAGGCGAACTTCTTGGGGTTGTACTCTTCTTCGCCCTCTTCGCAGATCAGCAGCAGGGTCTTGTCGCCGGAGTCGAAGTTGGGGTCCTCAAAGGTCTCCTGAATGAATTTGGTCTTGCCGCTTTCCAGAAAGCCCACAAACAGGTAGACCGGAATTTCTTTTGCCATAATGGATGGTTTCTCCTTCTTTTACATCTCAGCAGCCGAACAGCTCTGCAATGGCCTTCTCGTTCAGCTTGGAGCCGATGACCACCAGCTTGCCGCCCACATCTGCACCGCGGGCACGCACTTCCCACTCGCCGGGCACATAGTCGAACTCCAGCCAGCCGTCGGCACCGCCGTCCACGATGCCCTTGCTGCGCAGGATCATGCCGTAATTGCCGGTGTCCAGCTCGGTGAGGGCGTGCTCCACTTCGGCCTTGGTAAACTTGCGGGCCGTCTCGACGCCCCAGCTGGTGAACACCTCATCGGCGTCGTGGTCATGATGATGGTGGTGATGGCCGCAGCAGCAGTGGCCGCCGTGCTCATGATGATGCTCGTGCTCGTCCTCATCATCGTCGTCATCGTGATGGTGGTGGCCGCAGCAGCAATGCTCCTCGTGGTCATGATCCTCATCGTGATCATGGTGGTGCTCATGCTCGTCGTGGTCATCGTCCTCGTCATGGTCGTGATGATGCTCGTGCTCGTCCTCATCATCGTCATCGTCATCATCGTGGTGGTGATGGCCGCAGCTGCACACGCCGTTCTCGTCGTCGTGATGGTGATGATGGTGGTGCTCTTCTTCCTCGTCCTCCTCGGCGTGCTTCTCGTTTGCCTTGGCGGCCATGGCGATCAGCTCTGCCTTGAAGTCGTCCTTGGTGGACATGGCTTTCAGGATCTGCTCACCGGTCAGCTCGTCCCATGCGGTGGTCACGATGGTGGCGGTGGGGTTCTTCTCGCGCAGCATGGCCACGGCGGCGGCGATCTTCTCCTCGCTGGCGGTCTGGGTGCGGCTGAGCAGGATGCAGCTTGCATGGCTGATCTGGTCGTCGTAGAACTCACCGAAGTTCTTCATATACATCTTGACCTTGTTGACGTCGGCCACGGTAACGAAGCTGCTCAGCTGAACATCCAGATGCTCGGCCACGCCCTCGACAGCGCGGGTCACGTCAGACAGCTTGCCGACGCCGGAGGGCTCGATAACGATGCGGTCGGGGTGGTACTGCTCCACCACCTGCTGCAGAGCGGCGCGGAAATCGCCCACCAGAGAGCAGCAGATGCAGCCGGCGTTCAGCTCATTGATCTGGATGCCGGACTCCTTCAAAAAGCCGCCGTCGATGCCGATCTCGCCGAACTCGTTCTCGATGAGCACGACCTTCTGGCCGGCAAAGGACTCTTTGATGAGCTTCTTGATAAGGGTGGTCTTACCGGCGCCAAGGAAGCCGGAGAAAATATCGATCTTGGTCATAGTCTGAAATGCCTCTTTCTTTTATGCAGACGCCGCAAAGGCGCTGCCCAGCAGGCCCGTCGGGCCTTACAAGCAGTCCGGGCCGCTGAGTGCTGACCCGTAAAATTCCTACACTCCTATTATAACAAGGCTGTCAATGGCAAACCGGCCTTTTTGATGAGAAATTTGTAACATTTTTTGCAATTTGTTTGCATTTTCGGGCGGCAGGACCAAAATGAACCCTGCGAATTGCATTCTGCGCCCCGGAATGATACAATAAGGGACAGCAAACCATCGCCGCCGGACGTTTTTCCGGCAGAATAAAGAAAGAAGGCTTTTTGACATGAGCATGAATACCGTTCCCGAGCGTCTGGCCGCCCTGCGCGAGGCCATGAAGGCAAACGGCGTGGACGTCTACCTCATCCCGGTGGGAGACCCGCACGCCAGCGAGTATATGCCCGACCACTACACTGCCCTGACCTACTTCTCCGGCTTCCATGGCGAGAACTCCAACTTCGTCGTCACCATGACCGAGAGCGCTGTCTGGGCCGATGGCCGTTACTTCGTGCAGGCCGAGAAGGAGATCGCCGGCACCGAGATCCAGCTGATGCGGATGGGCGAGCCGGGTGTGCCGACCGCCGAGCAGTACTGCGGCAAAGTCCTGCCCGAGGGCGGCAAGCTGGGCCTCTGCGGCCTGACTGCTTCCTGCGGTCTGGTGCGCAGCCTGCAGAAAGAACTGGACGCCAAGAAAGGCACCATCAAGCTGCTGAACCTCGAGGACGAGCTGTGGACGGAGGGCCGTCCCGCCCTGCCCGCCACCCCGGCATGGCTCCTGCCGAAAGAGTACGCAGGCTTCTCCCCTGCCGAGAAGCTGGGCCAGCTGCGTGCGAAGCTCTCTGAGCTGGGCTGCACCGCACAGCTGGTGGGCAAGCTGGACAATCTGGCATGGCTGCTCAATCTGCGTGCGATGGACATTCAATGCACCCCCTACGCCATGGCTTACTGCTATGTGACCCCGAATAAGGCGACCCTCTTCATCAACACCGCCCGCGTCAGCGCCGAGGCTGCTGCGGAGCTGAAGGCAAACGGCGTGGAGCTGGCCGAGTACGACGATGTGCTTACCGTCCTCGCCGCCCAGACCGAAGAGCAGACCGTTCTGGCCGACCCCGCTTCCGTCAACTACGCTGTTTACCAGACCCTGCAGGGCAACCCGGCTCTGACCGTCAAGGACGAGGCCGACCCCCTGCTGCCCATGAAGGGCGTCAAGAACGAAGTCGAGCTGGCTCACACCCGCGAAGCTCACCTCCGGGACGGCGTGGCTATGGTGCGCTTCCAGATCGAGCTGGAGAACCGTCTGGCCGCCGGCGAAGAGCTGACTGAGCTGACCATCGACGAGATCCTCCACAAGTACCGCAGCGCACAGGACAAGTTCCTGACTGAGAGCTTCGGCACCATTGCAGCTTACGGCCCCAACGCCGCCATGATGCACTACCACGCCACCGAGGAAGACCACGCAAAGCTCGAGAAGAAGGGCTTCTTGCTGGTGGACAGCGGCGCGACCTATATGGACGGCACCACCGACATCACCCGCACCTACCCGCTGGGTGAGCTGACCGAGG
>OJOV01002315.1_pt1 | contig 12116 bp, 11 predicted proteins | sample 1598281 | NCBI WGS metagenome assembly OJOV01 (sample SAMN03922469, study PRJEB24848) | human gut metagenome | isolation source: stool sample | host: Homo sapiens | place: Germany | collected 2010-11
ACCGCAATGTTTTCAATGTGGAGCAGAGACAGCATGCCTCATCCCTCCCTGTGCTCACTGGAGCATCTTATGGATTTCGTCACAAAAGGCCTCTGCTTTCTCAGTGTCCCGCATGATGAGAAGGGCCGTGTCATCCCCGGCGAGACTTCCGACCAGATCTCCGATTTCCATACCGTCAATCGCGGCACAGGCTGCAGAAGCGAGGCCCGGCATGGTTTTGATCACAACAATATTTTCCGCAGCATCCACGGACAAAAATCCTTCCCTGAGAACCCTTGCATATTTTTCCATCATATTGGAATCCGCGTCCGTAATCACCGCATATTTTTGTCTGCCGTTGTCGGTCGAAATCTTTGTCAGCTTCAGTTCACGGATATCACGGGATACGGTTGCCTGGGTAACCTGAAACCCTTCTTTTTCGAGATATGCGGACAATTCTTCCTGTGTTTCCACATCTTTTTTCTGAATCAATTCGAGTATCTTTGCCTGTCGTGTTGTTTTCATATGTCCTCCTTTGCGTCCTACGGTCTCATCTTTTTCCTCAGTATTTCCAGGAAACTCTGGTTACTGATTTTGCAGATCCGGATGGTACTTTGTGCCTGTGCAATCCGCACACGGTCTCCCACGTGCAGATGCTCCGGTGTGTCCCCGTCAAAGCTGACACATGCCGTCTCGTCCTTTTGAAACCGTCTGCTTCCCATCTTAATCTCCACAACATCCTCCGCTCCAAACACAATGCTTTTGGAGTTTAAGTCATGTGCATTGATCGGTGTCAGAAGAAGTACCCTTGCTTTCGGGTCCACGATCGGACCTCCGGTGGAAAGATTATACCCCGTGGAACCGGTCGGTGTCGCAACAATCACGCCATCTGCGTGGTAAGTTGTCAGATATTCCCCATTGACATACACATTTAAAAGCAGCATGGACAGATCCCCGGACCAGTGGATCACGACATCATTCAATGCCATATGTGCGCTGTTTCCGCCAATTTTTTCGCCGGTCAGAACAATCCGCTCTTCCATGATGCAAGCATCCTGCATCAGACAGTCGATGGCATGAAATACGGTAGCTTCCTCAAGCTCACACAGATACCCCAGTGTCCCAAGGTTGACACCGATCAGCGGAATCTGCAGCGCCTCCACCTTGGTTGCTGCGCGGATTAACGTGCCGTCTCCGCCGAGAACAAGGATACATTCCGTGTCTGCCGGAATCTCGGAAAGTGCAAAATCTTTCTGGTTATCATCCTCCACATTGCTGACACAGATTGCAGCACTGCCGCCCTTTTGTTGTATGTACGAGACAATTTCGTTTGAGAGTGTCAGATCACGATCTTTGTACCGGTTCGTGATCAGCATAAATTTACGCATCTACTTATCCAATTCTCCGTGTGCTGCTTCCACAACTGCGTGAATATCCACGGATTCCTCCTTTATTGCTTCGTCCGATTTTTCAATATGCACGAGATACTCGATGTTTCCCTCCGGTCCCTTGATCGGTGAGTATTCCAGATGGTGTACCGAAAATCCGTTTTCCAGTGCAAAGGTAATGATCCTCTCGATCACTTCCTCGTGAACGGCCTTATCACGTACCACGCCTTTCTTTCCCACTTTTTCCCGTCCGGCTTCAAACTGTGGTTTGATCAGACATACCATCTGTCCGCCGTCCTTTAACAGTGCATATGCCGCCGGGAGCACTTTGGTCAGGGAAATAAATGAGACATCCACCGAAGCAAAATCGAGCACATCATCGATATCTTCCGGTGTGACATAGCGGATGTTTGTTTTTTCCATACAGACAACCCTTGGGTCCTGGCGCAGTTTCCATGCAAACTGGCCATATCCCACATCGACGGAATACACTTTCTTTGCCCCGTTCTGCAGCATGCAGTCCGTAAACCCGCCCGTCGAAGCACCGATGTCCATGCACACCATGCCATCTAAGGAAATGGAAAAATGTGTCATCGCTTTTTCCAGTTTCAGACCGCCGCGGCTGACATATTTCAATGTATTTCCGTGGATCTCAATCGGAGCATCCTCTGCAAAAGTGCTTCCCGCCTTATCCTCCCGGTTATTGTTGACAAATACATTGCCTTCCATAATCATGGTCTTTGCCTTTTCCCGCGATGGTGCCAGACCACGTTTTACAAGAAGTACATCCAATCGTTCTTTCATAATTCCTCCGGTAATTCTGCTAATATTTTTTCCGTCACGGAATCTGCATCCAGTCCCAGTGCTTTTTTTAATTCGCCAACACTTCCATGTTCCACAAAGCAGTCAGGAATTGCCATCCTGAGGACCTTTGTATGCAGTGCTTCTTCCTCCAGAAATGCAGCCACATGCTCTCCAAATCCCCCGCTTGCCACGTTCTCTTCCATCGTCACAAGAAGCGGATGGGATTCTGCCAGTTTCCGCAGGCAGTTTTTATCCAGTGGCATGGCAAATCTTGCATTTACCACCGTTGTCGGGATTCCTTTTTCTGCCAGTTTTTTTCTTACCTGCCAGGCGGTTTCCACCATCGAACCGATCGCAAAAAGTGCAACCTCTGTACCCTCGGCGAGTACTTCCGCACAGCCTTTTTGAATCGGTGCCCGCTGATCTTTCCAGAGATCGCAGGCTTCTCCGCGCGGATAACGGATCGCCACCGGTTCCTCTGCAGCAATCGCATACTTGAGCATATCGGAAAGCTCCCATTTGTTTTTCGGAGCCATAACCGTCAGGTTCGGAATACTTGACAGATACGACAGGTCAAAAATTCCCTGATGCGTGGCGCCATCCTTTCCGACTAATCCTGCACGGTCTACGGCAAACACAACCGCAAGGTTTTGTGCACACACATCATGTAATACCTGGTCATAGGCACGCTGTAAAAAGGAAGAATACACCGCAAATACCGGTTTGAGTCCCGCCTTTGCCATGCCGGCTGCAAACGTCACTGCATGCTCCTCGGCAATTCCCACATCAAAAAAACGTTCCGGGAAAAGATTTTTAAATCTCTTTAAACCGGTTCCGTCTGCCATCGCTGCGGTAATCGCAACCACCTTCGGCTCCCGCTCCCCCATTTTGCGCATGACGGTGGAAAACACATCCGTGTAATGCGCTTTTTCCTGATGATACAGCGGAACACCGGTGTCAATGTCAAACGGTCCCGTTCCATGGAAGCGCGCCGGATGACGCTCGGCAGGAAGATATCCCTCTCCCTTGATCGTGCGTACATGAACCAGCACCGGACCGCGCACACGCTTTGCTTCCGCAAGCACTTTTCGGATTTCTTTTATGTTGGTGCCATCCACCGGGCCTAAATAGGTGATACCCATATTTTCAAAAAACATTCCCGGAACAAACAGCTGTTTGATACCGCTTTTGGCGTTGCGGATACTCTTGACCATCCGCTCTCCCACAACCGGAATCCGGTTTAGGGAATTTGTCACACCGTCTTTTAAATCCAGATAGGCGTCCGAGGTGCGGAAAGAATTCAGATACTGGTTCATTCCTCCCACATTTTCGGAGATTGACATCTGGTTATCATTTAACACAATAATAAAATTGGTTTTCATGCGGGAAGCATTGTTCATTGCTTCGTATGCCATACCGCCGGTCAGTGCCCCGTCTCCGATCACAGAGACCACATAATAATTGTCACCGGTCAGTTCCCTTGCCTGCGCCATGCCAAGTCCTGCGGAAATAGACGTGGAGCTGTGCCCGGTATTGAATGCATCCGCCGGATCTTCCTGTGTCTTTGGAAAGCCGCTCATCCCGCCATACTGCCGTAAAGTGGCAAACCCCAACTTACGCCCGGTTAAAATCTTATGCGTGTAGGACTGATGTCCGACATCCCAGATAATCCGGTCTCTCGTCAGGTCAAATGACAGATGAAGCGCCATCGTCAGTTCAATCACACCCAGATTCGAGGCCAGATGTCCTCCAGTTTTTGCAATATTTTCCACCAGAAAATCACGGATTTCTTCCTGTAGCTCTGCCAGTTCTTCCTCGTTTAGTTGTTTGATATCATTTACTTTTTTTATCCGATCTAAAACCATGTTGCCCTCGAAAAATTAATGATCCCTGTTGATCAAATAGAAAAACAGGTCATGCAGAAACGTATGCTCTCCTTCAAATTCATCCAGTATCTTTATTGCTTCCCCGGAAAGCCGCTCTACATCCTTTTTTGCCTGCTCCAGCCCCTCAAATGTCACATAGGTTGCCTTCTCATTTTCCGCATCACTGCCGATCGGTTTACCGAGTTTTTCAAAAGATCCCGTGACATCGAGAATATCATCCTGAATCTGAAAGGCAAGTCCCAGCTTTGCTCCGGCTTCCTGCATACGCGCAACCGACACTTCATCCGCGCCTGCCAAAATGGCTCCGATCATAAGCGACGCTTCGATCAGCGCTCCGGTTTTTAACCGGTAGATAAAGTCCAGCCGGTTACGGTCGATGGTCTGTCCGGTTTTCTCACTCTCCACATCCACCACCTGGCCGCCGATCATTCCGTATATACCCGCTTTTTGTGCCAGCACGGAAAAAGCCCTGACAATTCTCCAGTCTCCTTCGTTTCTGGTCAGCGCTGCTGCCACGGTCTCAAACGCATAATTTAAAAGGGCATCCCCCGCAAGGATTGCCATTGCTTCCCCGTATACCGCGTGGGTTGTCTTTTTCCCACGCCGGTATTCGTCGTTATCCATAGCCGGAAGATCATCATGGATCAGTGAATAGGTGTGGATCATCTCAATCGCCGCCATAAAATCATCAATTGCCGGATTCGTTCCGTCAAACATCTGGTAAGATGCTTCCATCAGCATCGGCCGCAGACGCTTTCCGCCTGCAAAAACACTGTATTCCATGGCATCGAGCACGGTCTGCTGAAACCCCTTTTCCTGTGGCAGAAACGGTGCGATCCTTGCTTCAATGTCTGCCGCCCTGCGTTTTATTTCCTGTCTGATCTCCATCAGAATTCCTCCAATTTTCCATCCTGGTTCAGTACAAGCATTGCCTTTTCTATCGTATCCAAAGACTGGCCGGCTGCTTTGATCTGTTCCAGTCCCTCTTTGTATAGGGCAAACGAACGGTCTAACGTTACGTTTTCGTCTTCCATCGCATCAAGTATGGCATCGATCTTTGCAAACCGTTCCTCCAGTCCCGGTTCTTTTTTTTCTAATTCATCACTCATTTTTTACTCCTTCGGCTGCCTGAATTTCTGTCACTGCTGCCGTCAGTGTGCCATCCAGCAAATGGATCTGCACGGTATCTTTTTTCCTGATCTGGTGGATGCTCCGCAGTGCCTGATGGTTCCCATCCTCCACGAATGCATACCCTCCACTGAGTTTCTTTACCGGGGAATAGCTCTCCAGCGTGCCTGCCAGAAGTGCCAGGCGGTGTCTGCGCTCACGCAGCAGTTCCTCCATGCGTCCGGTCAGTTTCTCTTCATACTCTGCCACTCTTCGCCGGTTTTCATTCATCCGCTGCTGAGGGCTGAGATAGTGCAGGCGCATCCTCTGGTGCTCCAGATGGTTTCTTGCCACGTTTACTTTCCTTTGGAGTTCTTTGTCCATCTGCTGCCGCATGCCAAGCAGTTCCTGCATTGCCTGCCGGTAATCAAACACCGCCAGCTCCGCTGCTGCAGACGGAGTCGGTGCCCGCAGGTCTGCGACATAATCTGCAATCGTAAAGTCCGTCTGATGACCGACAGCGGAGATCACCGGAATCCGGCAGTCAAAAATGGCCCGTGCCACCATTTCTTCGTTAAATGCCCACAGATCCTCTATAGATCCACCGCCCCGTCCGACAATGATTACATCCACGCCGATCTGTTCAAGTGCATGAATTCCATGGACAATTGATGCTGCCGCACCCTCTCCCTGCACCAGGGCCGGGCAGAGAATCAGCTGCACATACGGGTTCCTGCGCCCTGCAATATTACGGATATCCTGAATCGCTGCCCCGGTCTCTGCCGTAACAATCCCCACGGTTTTTGCATAGGTGGGAATGGGCTGTTTGTATTCCTCCGCAAACATTCCCATCTCTTCAAGCTCCCGCTTTAACGCTTCAAATTTCAGATACAGATTTCCCTCTCCGTCCCGTTCAATCGTCCGTGCATAGATCTGGTACCTGCCATCTCTTTCATACACTTCCACGGATCCGGTCACAACCACGCGGTCGCCCTCTTTCATCGGGAATTTTAATCCTTCCCTGCGGTTTCCCGCAAACATGATCGCGTTTATCGTTCCGTCTGCATCTTTCATTGTAAAATAAATATGCCCGCTGGAGTGATACTTACAGTTAGATACCTCTCCCTTGATGCTGATATGGTGCAGCATAAAGTCCTGAGCGAACATATTTTTAATGTATTTATTTACCTGCCCTACCGAATATACATGTTTCATCATTCTGCAAACTTTGCAAGAATTCCATTGACAAATGCCGGTGAATCATTGGTTCCGTATTGTTTTGCCAGTTCCACAGCCTCATTGACCGCAACCTTAAACGGAATCTCATCATCGTAGCGGATCTCATATACCGCCAGACGGATCAGTGCCAGATCTACTTTTCCCATACGGGTTGTCTTCCAGCCTTTTGCGACTTCGTTGATTGCCCCATCGATTTCCGGCAGATGATTGTAGATATCACGATAACGATCAGCGATATATTTGAAATCCTGATCCGTTACATGATCCACTTCCTCGCCAAACAATACCAGCTGTTCTGACAATTCTCCCGCATCAAAAAATTCTACGCGGAAAAGCATCTTAAATACATTTTCTCTTAACTCTCTTCTTGTCATCTTCTCTCCTCGCTCAAAAATAAAGGATGTCTTTCGTTCAGACATCCTTTATTATACCATATTCTGTTTCGAATACAAAGATTTAATTGTCAGTTCCCATATCAACACTTGCAATACGGACATTGACAACAGCGACTGTCAGGCCTGTCATATTCTCAATGGCAGCCTTTACTTTATCCTGTACCTTGGCAGAGACTTCCGGAATGCTGTAACCATATGCAATGTTGATGGCAACATCAACCTTTACTTCGTTGTCCATAATTTCAATCATGATTCCCTTAGAAAGGTTCTTCATGCCGAGCTTGCTGACAATTTCGTTTGTGATGTTTCCCGCCATGGAACTGACGCCATCTACTTCTGTTGCTGCAAGTCCTGCAATGATCGCAACGACTTCATCTGCGATACGGACATCCCCGACAGGATCTGATTTTATCTGAACTGTTTTTCTGCTATCAGCCATAATACAATTGCCTCCTCAGTATTTTATCTTTGCTTATTATAACAGACTCTGTATTATTTGGAAAGCATAAAATTATACAACCTGCCCCTTGGATACATATACCTGATACGACTCATTTCCGGTCAGTGACTTGCCCTCTGTGACACGTACATTCTTGTCGGTAATCACGTATTCCACGCTTGCATTATTTTCCACTACGGTATCCTGCATCAGCACACAATTTTTCACTTTTGCGCCTTTTCCGACGTGAACGCCTCGAAACAGGACGCTGTTTTCGACTTCTCCCTCGATCACACAGCCATCGGCAACCATAACATTCTTTGCTTTGGAACCGTTGATATAACGGGTCGGGTTATCGTCACGGATCTTGGTGTAAATCTGATTTGGAGAAAACAGTGCATTTAAGTTTTCTTCCTGTAACAGACGCATATTTTCTTCAAAATAACTCTGGGTATCATGGATATTGACCACATAGCCATCGTAGCAGAACCCGCGTATATCCAGCCGGTCAATCTGTTTATCCAGAATATCACGTACAAAGTAAGTATGCCCATGTACATACGCATCATCTATCATATGGATCAAAAACTCGCGTTCTACCACATAAATATTCATGCTGAAATTCATCTCCCCCTCTTCGGTCGGGTTGATGTAAATCTTGCTGACGCGGTCCCCGTTCATGCCGAGTGCATAGTACAGATCCATGCGTTCCCTGCTCTGATGGATGTATGCCTTTGGGATTTCCTGCTTGCGGTACATCATGGTCACATCCGCACCGCTCTTGATATGCGCATCTAACAGTTCATTGAAATCAAAATTGATGGCAATATTGGCATCGGTCATAATGACATATTTCTGTGACTGCTTTAACAGATATCCGCGCAGACTCTCAAGTGCCTCGATGCGTCCCTCGAATACCTTTACCTGTTTCTGTGCGAACGGAGGAACAATATTCAGGCCTCCGTTTTTGCGGACCAGATCCCACTCACGGCCGGCACCGAGATGATCCAGCAGGGAATGGTAATTTTTTCTTACGATAATGGAAATATTGTCAATTCCGCTGTGCACCATGCTCGAAAGAATAAAATCGCACATGCGGTATCTGCTGGCAAACGGAATGGATGCCATGAGGCGCTCCGAAGCCAGCTCCGGCACCATTGCATCATAGCTGTTCGGGAAAATAATTCCCAATGCCTCTGTCTTTGAATTTAACATTGCTCCTCACCCTCCTTCACATCTTCATAAATCATAGCGCTCGGACCAATTTTTGCTCCTTTTCCGATCGTTACATCCGCTGCAATTGTAGCAACTTCTCCAATTCCTTCCCCTTTTGGTTTTGCTCCCACAACCGCATCTTCTTCGATGGTCGCATTTTCTGCAATGATGCAGTGTCTGACAACCGCACCTGCCTTGATCATGGAGTGTCCCATGACAACGGCATCTTCTACAATGGCGCCTTCTTCCACCGTGACACCGGAAAACAGGATGGAATGTCTGACGGTACCCTTGATGTTACATCCATCGGTAATCAGACAGTTATCCAGCACGGCATTCTCTCCGATCCGGTGACCGGTCATACCACTGTTTCTGCTGTAAATTTTCCAGTTTTCATCAAACAGGTTGATGCCGCTATGTTCCGGATCAAGCACTTCCATGTTTGCTTCCCACAGAGACGGAATCGTTCCTACATCCTTCCAGTATCCGTTGAAATGATAGGCATACATCTTTCTTCCGTCACGCAGAAGATTTGGAATAATATTGTTTCCAAAATCATTCTCGGAAGTCGGGTCCGCCTCATCCTCGATCAGATATTTCTTTAAAATATCCCAGTTAAATATGTAAATTCCCATGGATGCAAGATTGGACTTCGGTTCCTTTGGCTTCTCCTGGAACTCGGTAATCTTGTCATCCTCGTCTGCTACCATCAGGCCGAAACGGGAAGCATCCTCCCACGGCACTTCCATGACTGCGACAGAAAATTCTGCCCCTTTCTGCTTGTGGAACTCAAGGAAATCACTGTAATCCTGTTTGCAGATCTGGTCTCCGGAAAGAATAATCACATACTGCGGATCATAGCGCTCAATAAAAGCAATATTCTGATAAATGGCATTTGCCGTACCCTTGTACCAGTCAGACCCCGATGCTTTCTGGTACGGTGGAAGTACATGCACGCCTCCGTAAAGACGATCCAGATCCCACGGCTGGCCATTTCCAATATACTCGTTTAATACAAACGGCTGATACTGGGTCAGAATCCCCACCGTATCAATTCCTGAATTTACACAGTTCGACAGTGGAAAATCAATGATACGGTACTTTCCCCCAAACGGAACTGCAGGCTTTGCAAGCTTCTGTGTCAGTGCATATAATCTGAACCCCTGGCCTCCGGCAAGCAACATCGCAACTAGTTCTTTTGCCATATAAGTATCCCCCTTCTGTTCATAATAATTGCACTTATTATGGTAACATAAAAGGGGGATAATTCCTAGTACTTTTGGCTCTTTTCGTTTATTTTAGTGCAAAGATTTCTGTGCCGTATACAGTTTGTAATATCTGCCTTTCTTTTTCATCAGTTCTTCATGCGTTCCCGCCTCTGCGATTCCTCCGTCATCAATATACATGATCTTGTCACAGCCACGGATCGTGGAGAGCCGGTGTGCAATAATGAAGGACGTCCTGCCCTTAAGCATACGGTTTAATCCGGTCTGCAATGCTTTTTCTGTCTGCACATCAATGCTGGAAGTTGCCTCATCCAAAATCAGAATTGCCGGGTCACAAAGCAGTGTTCTCGCAAAAGAAATCAGCTGTTTCTGTCCCTGGGAAAGCATGGACCCGCGCTCCCGCACCTGTGTTTCATATCCTTTCGGCATTTCCCGGATAAACGGATCGGCACAGACAATTTTTCCCGCTTTTTCAATTTCCTCCTGTGTGGCATCCAATTTTCCGTACCGGATATTATCTGCAATTGTTCCCGAAAAAATAAAACTGTCCTGCATCATAATCCCCATCTGCGCACGGAGAGAATGAATGGTCACATCTGCGATATCCTGATCATCGATCAGTACCTTTCCGTCATTGACATTGTAGAACCGTGAAATCAGATTGACGATGGTACTCTTTCCGGCCCCGGTCGGTCCTACAAGTGCAACACTCTCCCCGGGATTTACCGTAAAGGATACGTCTTTTAATATCGTTTTTGTCTCATCATATGCAAAGGTCACATGGTCAAACGTAACTTTCCCCCGGATCTTTGGCATCTTGATCGCATGCTCTGCATCTTTTACGGTAACCGGCTCATCGATGGTTTCAAAGATCCGTTCCAAATAAGCGATATTATTGATAAAATTGTTGAATATATTTCCAAGGTTCATGATCGGCTGCCAGAAATACGAAGCATAACTGGAAATCGCCACGATCGTTCCCAGCGACTTATTTCCCTGCCCGAAAATGACAAGGCCAAACAAAAAGATGGCAGCACGGACAAACACCGAAATGGTATCAATGCCCGGCCATACAAGGTTTGAGTAGCGCACAGCGGTATTCCAGGTCCGTCTGCATTCTTTGGAAAGTCCGTTAAAGATTTTTGCATTTTCATCCTCACGTGCAAAAATCTGTGTAATCCGGGCACCTACAATATTTTCCTGCAGATACGCATTTAAGTTTGAGTTCTTGTTGGATACGGCCTGCCACGCCTTTCTCTGCTTATTTTTGATCCAGAACATAAAGACGGCAAGCACGGGAACTCCACACAACACAACCAGTGCCATCTGCACATCTACCATAAACATAAAAATAATAATAAACAGCAGATTAAATGCTTCCAGCACGATATTGATCAGTCCGTTTGACAACATATCCGATACCGAATTGACATAATTGACCACCCGGATCAGTATCTTTCCATGCGGTCTGTCGTCGTAATACTGAAACGGAAGTTCCTGCAGATGTTCAAACAGGTCCTTGCGGATATCATAAATAATATTCTGACTGACATCCACCATGATGCGGCTGCGGATCGTGGTAAAAATCACGCTGACCACATAGATGGCAATCAGCGCCGCTACCAGGGAAAATAACAGTCTCATATTTTTATCAGGCACCGCAATATCAAGTGCCCGCTGAATAATCATCGGTGCCACGTACCCGAACGCTCCTCCGATTCCGCTGAGGACGATCGCAAGGATCATACCCCTGCGATATTTTTTGATATAAGATGACGCCCGGAGCAGATGCCGGATATCAAACGGTTCTTCCAGGATTTCATCCTGCTTATATGTATTCTTTGCCATTGTCTCACCCCCTATACCAGGTCTTCGCCGGTCTGCAGCTGTACCAGTTCGTAATAATATCCTTTTTTTGCCATAAGTTCCTCATGATTTCCCATCTCCGTGATCCGTCCATGCTGCATCACCAGAATCTGATCCGCCATCATCGTAGTGGAAATCCGCTGCGCGATAATTACCTTCGTACACGAAAAATCCAGGTGCCGCAGTGCTTCCTGAATCTGTTTTTCCGTTTCCATATCCACCGCAGAGGTCGTATCGTCCAGAATCAGAATCGAAGGCCGCACCGCCAGTGCTCTTGCCAGGGAAATTCGCTGTTTCTGTCCGCCGGAAAGGCCTACGCCACGCTCTCCGACCACCGTATCATATCCTTCCGGCATCTTTGAGATAAAATCAGATGCCGCAGAATATTTTGCAAATTTTTCCACTTCTTCGAGATCAATGCTGCTGTCTCCGTAGGCAATGTTTCCCTCGATCGTATCGGAATACAACAGCACATCCTGTGTGGCAAGTCCGATCTGTTTGCGCAGGTCGGACAGTCTGAAATCTGTCTCTTATACACATCTCCGAGCCCACGAGACGGACTCCTATCTCGT
>OJOV01002316.1_pt1 | contig 12114 bp, 9 predicted proteins | sample 1598281 | NCBI WGS metagenome assembly OJOV01 (sample SAMN03922469, study PRJEB24848) | human gut metagenome | isolation source: stool sample | host: Homo sapiens | place: Germany | collected 2010-11
TATTGACGTACATACGGTTGAGGAGCAGTTGGCCTCGTTTAAAAGCGGATTTCCTTTTTTAAGGATATTATCTTCTGCTTCTGTCGGGAACGGTATTTTATCGCTTGACGAACAGCAAACGCAATATTATCTCGATTTGTGGGAAGGTTACTTGAAAGATAATCATAAGGTCGTGAAGTTTGTTCCGGCATCGGGAGCTGCGAGTCGTATGTTCAAAGATTTGTTCGCATTCCTTTCTGCCGATTACAGTGAGCCACAAACTGATTTCGAAAAGAAATTTTTCAATTCGATCGAACATTTTGCTTTTTACTCCGATCTTGACGAAGCTTGTTTGAAGAATGAAGGAAGGAGCATAACCGATTTGATAGAATCGGGCAATTACAAAGCGGTGGTGTCCAATCTGCTCGAAGCGAAGGGCTTGAATTATGGTTCTTTACCGAAGGGGTTATTAAAATTTCATCGTTATGCGACGAATAACCGTACGGCTATGGAGGAACATTTGACGGAGGGAGCTCTTTATGCCGCCAGTTCCGACGGGGAGGTCAATATTCATTTTACGGTATCTCATGAGCACCTTGCCGATTTTAAAGCATTAGTAGCCAAGAAAAAAGCGGATTATGAACGACGCTATGGCGTACGTTATCATATTAGTTTTTCCGAGCAAAAGCCTTCTACCGATACTATTGCGGTCGATGCGAATAACGAGCCGTTCCGAGAGAATGGCAGGCCGTTGTTCCGTCCGGGGGGACATGGGGCTTTAATCGAGAATCTGAACGACATCGATGCCGAAATCATATTTGTAAAAAACATAGATAATGTAGTGCCCGACAGATTGAAAGAGCCGACCGTGCGCTTTAAGAAAATTATCGGAGGGGTGTTGGTATCGTTACAAACGGAGATAAACCGTTATATTACCATGTTGAAAAGCGGGAAATATACGATCGACGATTTACGGGAAATGATACAGTTTTTGCATAAAAAGCTTTTCGTCAGAAATGAGGAAACCAAACATTTGGAGGATGCGGAGCTGGCTTTGTATTTGTTGCGGAAGTTGAATCGTCCGATTCGTGTATGCGGAATGGTTCGCAATTCCGGCGAACCCGGCGGGGGGCCCTTTATTGCTTATAATCAGGACGGAACCACATCTTTGCAGATTTTGGAGAGTTCCCAAATAGATATGTCGAATCCAGATGCTAAGGAGCAGTTCGAGTCGGGTACTCATTTTAATCCGGTAGATTTGGTTTGTGCCGTGAGGGATAATAAGGGCGAGAAATATGATTTGCCGAAATACGTAGATAAAAATACCGGTTTTATTTCGCTTAAATCGAAGAATGGCAGAGAGCTGAAAGCTCTTGAATTACCGGGACTTTGGAACGGGGCCATGAGCGATTGGAGTACTGTTTTTGTGGAGGTTCCCGCAGAGACGTTCAATCCTGTCAAGACCGTTAACGATTTACTCCGTCCACAGCATCAGTAGGGCGTGAGATTCGGCATGGAATAGAGGGCGATATGCAGTGGTATATCGCCTTTTTTTGTAACTTTGCACTTGCGAGGATAAGCATCGCCGTGGTATGGACCCAATAGAATTTTGTTTATACCTCTGGCTTGTATTACCATTGCATATGATTGATGAGAATAGTGGGGGCATGAAATCTAACCGATTTTTATTCTTCGGCTATTCGTTAAGTAAAAAAGAAAAATAAGAATAGAAAATATGACGTTTGAAGAGTTCGGATTGTCCGAAGATGTTATGCGAGGGCTGGCTGCCATGAATTTTAAGGAGGCGACTCCTGTTCAGGAACAAACCATTCCTGTGATATTGCAAAAAAGAGATTTAATAGCTTGTGCTCAAACCGGTACGGGAAAGACGGCCGCCTATATACTGCCATTGCTGAATCTGCTTACAGAAAAGCAGGGCGACGGAGATAGAGTGCGTGCTGTGATTGTCGCTCCTACGAGGGAGTTGGCGCAACAGATCGACATGCAGTTCGAGGGATTTTCCTATTTTCTTCCTATTTCTACTGTTGTGGTTTCGGGTGGGGGAGACGGCGCTTCATGGGACCAGCAAAAGCGGGGGTTAACGATGGGTGCGGACATTATTATCGCCACACCGGGACGGCTTATCTCTCATTTGAATATCTCGAATATCGATTTTTCGGGAGTGGAGTGTTTTATTCTCGATGAGGCCGACCGGATGCTCGACATGGGTTTTTATGACGATATTATGAAAATAGGTAAAAAATTGCCCGAGAATCGTCAAACGGTCATGTTTTCGGCGACTATGCCTCCCAAGATTCGGCAGTTAGCCAAGAATATCATGAACGAACCGGTAGAAGTCAATGTGGCTATCTCGAAACCGAACGAGGCCATAGACCAGTCGGCTTATGTCTGTTATGAGAGTCAGAAGATGGGAATCGTCGATTGGCTTTTCAAGGAACCGACTGGAACGAAAACGATCGTTTTCTCTTCTTCGAAACAGAAAGTAAAGGAGTTGGCATTTTCCTTGAAACGAAAAAAATATAAGGTAGAGGCGATGCACTCAGACTTGGAGCAATCGGAGCGCGAATCGGTCATGCTTGATTTTAAAAATAATAAAATCGATATTTTGGTGGCAACCGATGTTATTTCCAGAGGTATCGATATCGATCAAATAGGATTGGTCATTAATTATGACGTACCGCATGACCCGGAGGATTACATTCATCGCATCGGTCGCACGGCCCGAGCCAATGCCGACGGTACAGCTATTACATTCGTGTCGGAAAAAGAACAAGGCAAATTCCATCGAATCGAATTGTTTTTGGGGTATGATATTCCTAAACGGGAATTGCCCGAGGGGTTGGGCGATGCTCCGGTTTATTCTCCCAAACAAGGTCGGGGAGGTCAACGAAATCGAGGCGGTAAGAGAGGCGGAACCGGTGCTAAAAATTACGGAAAGGGAGGTAAGAGGAAACCTAAAAAGAACAATAGAGGTTCACAGAGTACCGAAATTTCAAGAAAACCCGAAAGGCATCATGGTCGTTCCAAGTCGTCCGGGAAACAATCGGGTGGTGTGGAACAATAGTTGTAAGGGGTTAATTATAAGTTTTTGACTATTATTAGAACGAGTGAGGTTCTTTTGCCATATTTGATTTTTTGTCGAAATATTGAATAACTAACTTCTAAATTCATATTTATGGAATGTAGTAAGGCTCAAAGTATAGATGAACAGAGCTTGCAAAAAGCGCAATTTCTGTTTGAATCCGGAGATATTGACAAAATAGAGGTGGGAACAATAAAAGGTCTGTGTCAAATCCATAGGTCTCTTTTTGAAGGATTGTACGATTTTGCTGGTAAGATACGGAATTTGAATATTGCAAAAGGTGGGTTTCGTTTTGCGAATAGTCTGTACTTAGAAGTTATTCTTCCTGTAATAGAAAAGATGCCGGAAAGTACTTTTGAGGAAATTATAGCTAAATATGTAGAAATGAATATTGCCCATCCGTTCATGGAAGGTAACGGGCGTGCTACTCGCATCTGGCTGGATTTGATTCTAAAAAAGAATCTTGGTAAAGTCGTTGATTGGCAAACGATAGATAAAGACCTTTATCTCCAAGCTATGGAACGCAGCCCTATTAACGATTTAGAATTACGAGTATTGTTACAACCTGCTTTGACTGATAAGGTAGATGATCGAACCGTTATCTTCAAAGGAATTGAACAGTCTTATTATTATGAGGGATATAGCAGAAAATAATATTCAAATTTATCTACAAAGATGGAAACATTTTGACTTCTTCTGTTATAGTGACAATGATAATTTGAAATAGTAAATACGTTGTTTGCTCCTTTCAATTCGAAACTGTATGTCATATTTGATTGTTTCCTATTATTAAGATAGATTGGAATGGATACTTTGGAGAAAAAAACGAAAGTAAAAGAGTTGTGGCAACTTTGTTTCCATGATGACGAACGATTTGTGAATCTCCTGTTCGACAATTTATACCGGGACGAGAATACCATCTGTTTTGAAAAGGGGGGAAAGGTGACTACTGCGTTACAGATGTTACCTTATCGCATAAGTTTCGGCGAGACTTCACTCGATGTAAGTTATATTTCAGGAGCTGCCACGAGACCGGAGTATCGCAATAGGGGATTGATGGGACGTTTATTGAAAGAGTCGTTCGAGATTATGAGGTCTCGTAATATTCCGCTTTCGGCATTGATTCCGGCTGAATCGTGGCTTTATGATTATTATGCTTCGAAGGGTTATGCTTCTGTATTTTTCCGTCAGGAACTCAATTTTTCATCGGCGCATCGATTTTATGGAGACGGATATCATCGGGTAGCTATGTCGATGGACGAGCTTTATCGGTTTTTCGATGAGCAAATGAGGCGACGTTCGTGTTGCATACAACATGGACGGGAGGATTTCAATGTGATTTGCGACGATATTTATTTGGACGGCGGAGATGTGGTCGCATTAGCCGATTCGCAGAATCGGCTTTCGGCATTGGCATTTGTCGTTCCCGGAGATGATGCGGTTTTTGTGAAGGAGTTGTTGGCGATAAATACCGAGGCAAAAGAGGCTATGCTGCATGAGGTTCAGTCGGCGTTTCCCGGATATTCTCTTCGAGTCTTTACGGAGCCGACGTCGGAGAATGGGTCGGCGGTTCTTATGGGAATGATTCGCATTGTGGACGTTCGGAGGATACTCGAAGCGGTCGCAAAGAATAATCGTTCATTGAGACGAGTATTTAGAGTGCACGATTCTTTATTGCCGGTTAATAACGGTGTTTTTCTTGTGGAGGAAGGTGAGTGTTACGAGGGCGTGACGAGTCCGTGTGATTTTGATGTCGATATAATGGAGTTGGCAGAAATTATATTCGGCGGTTCGAAACTATCGTCATTGCTGGATTTCCCTTCTGTACGTCCATATATGAGTTTGATGCTCGATTGATAAAAAGAGTTATTTTTTTTCTTCTCTTGATTTTTTGTGCTTATTTTTGCTTGCTGAAAAAGGTATGAAAAGGTTCGGTTATGCAATAGTATCGATATTTCTTGCAGTGGTGGTTCTCCTCACCAGTGGAGGAATTTCTATTGTCCGCTGTTGCCAGACACATTGTTTTTGTTTGCAAAATTCCGGTACGCAAGAAGTAGATCTCCTTTCCGATCGTTATTCTTCGGAGAGTCGTAATGATTGTTGTAAAACCGGCGGTATAGCAGATAAGCACGCTACGAAAGGACATTCTCCTTTTTGTAAACATGTGAAAGTAGAAAAACTGAATTTACCGATCGTAGATATTCCTACCGGGACAGATTGGGGGATACAGGGGACAATCGATTTGACCTATTCGTTTTGGTCGGTCATATTCGCTCCTGTCACTTCTGTTGTAAAGTATATAACTACTTCCTATATGCCGCCACCGCGGGATTATCTAAAACAAATCGCTATACTTTTGATTTAAAATCCGATATATGTAATTGGAGGGCAGGGAATGTGCCCTTTCGTGAAATTTTTGTCTTATGTGATATAGGACTGTTTTATTATATAATCGGATTAAAAAGATGATAAGATATTTAATATTTCCACTTTTTTTATTAGGTAGTTTGTCTTCGGCTTTTTCCCAAGTACGAGGGATTGTAAAAGATATAGCCGGAGAACCAATTATCGGGGCGAATGTCTTCTGGTTGGGAACTACGACAGGAACTACGACAGGGGAGTCGGGTAAATTCAGCTTACCTGAAACGGGGACGAGCGATAAGCTGGTTGTCCGTTTTGTAGGATATCGCAGTGATACGATACATATCGACAGGGTCGATACCGTTTGGGAGATTGTTTTACAGGACGGTGCGGTGATGGACGAGGTTCAAGTTTCGGCTCGACGTATGGGCACTATGAAGATACGGGCTGGGATATTGAATCAGGACATGATTTCCACGGCCGAGCTTTCTCGGGCCGCTTGTTGTAATCTGGGAGAGAGTTTTACAACGAATCCTTCGGTCGATGTCAGTTATTCTGATGCGGCGACCGGTGCTAAGCAGATTAAGTTGTTGGGGCTTTCGGGGACTTATGTACAAATGCTTGCAGAGAATATTCCTAATTATAGGGGTGTTGCTTCTCCTTATGCATTGGGCTACATTCCCGGTCCGTGGATGCAGAGTATTCAAGTCTCGAAGGGCGCTTCGTCGGTTAAAAACGGCTATGAATCGATTACCGGCCAAATCAATGTGGAATTTAAAAAGCCACAGACAACCGAGTCGGTTTCGGCCAATTTGTTTGCCAATTCGTTAGCTAAGATAGAGGCTAATTTCGATGGCAATATTCATTTGAATCAGAGGGTGAGCACGGCGTTATTGGCTCATTATGAAAACAATCTCATGGCGCACGATTCCAACGACGACGGTTTTATGGATTTTCCCCGGGTAGAACAATATAATTTTCAAAACAGATGGGCTTATATGGGAGACCGTTATGTGTTTCAAGCCGGGATAAAGGCTCTCATGGAAGATCGTACGGGAGGACAAATGCGTTCTTATCGAGCGACGGACGGAATGCCTCGGTATGATATAGATATTCGAACGGAACGATATGAGGCTTTTACCAAAAATGCCTATATTTTCGATAAGGAGAAAAATACCAATGTCGCTTTGATTTTATCGGGTTCTTTACATCGTCAAGATGCCGGTTACGGGTATAAATTATATGATGTGGACCAATGGAACGGGTATGCGTCGCTGATGTTCGAAACAGAGTTCGATAAACGGAATAGTCTTTCAACCGGTTTAAGTCTTAATTATGACGATTATGACCAGAGTTATAAATTGTCACATACGGGTGATACTTTGGGTGCAAGGGATAAAGAGATCGTACCGGGGGCGTATGTGCAATATACATATAACTGGAATGACAAACTCATGATTATGGCCGGATTACGTGCAGATTACAGCAGTGTATACGGAACTTTCGTAACACCACGTGCCCATGTCAAATGGGCTCCTAACGAGATTTTCAATCTTAGGGCTTCTGCCGGGAAAGGATACCGGGCCACTCATGCCTTAGCCGAGAATAATTATTTGCTGGCCAGTAGCAGACGAGTCGTGATAGATCCCGATTTGGATATGGAAGAGGCTTGGAATTATGGTGTCAGCGCGGCTCTTTATATTCCGCTGTTCCATAAGACTCTGAACTTGAATTTGGAGTATTATTATACCGATTTCCTTCGTCAAATGGTCGTGGATATGGACAGTGACCCTCATGAGGTACATTTTACCCAATTAAAGGGGAAGTCTTATTCACATACGTTTCAGGCGGAAGCGAGTTATCCGTTTTTCAAAGGTTTTACTTTGACGGCTGCTTATCGTTTGACCGATGTCAAGACTACTTATGGAGGTGTGTTGAGGGAACGTCCGTTCGTCGGTCGATATAAAGGATTGCTGACAGCTTCGTATCAAACTCCTTTGGGCATTTGGCAATTCGATGTAACTTTGCAGTTGAACGGGGGAGGTAGACTACCGCAATCCTACATGCTGGAACAGGGGATTCCTGCGTGGAATAACCGGTATAAGGCGTATGAACAGTTGAATGTTCAAGTGACTCGTTATTTCAGGCATTGGTCGATATATGTCGGCGGTGAAAATCTTACCGGCTTCAAACAAAAAAATCCGATTATAGACGCTTCTAATCCGTGGGGAAGTAATTTTGATTCCACCCTTACTTGGGGACCTATGCATGGGGCTGTTTATTATGTAGGGGTTCGGTTTAACTGGGAGAGATTATAGATTTAAGTATATGAATTATAAAAATGTATGTGAAAAATGAAACAGGTAAAAATTTTATGGTTAGTAGCCGCGTTGTTTTGTGCGACGACGGCTTTCGGGAAAGATATTAAAACAGTAGTTTTCAAGACAACTCCCGAAATGCATTGCAATAATTGCGAGACGAAGATCAAGAACAATCTCCGCTTTGAGAAAGGGGTGAAGGAGATTGTGACCGACCTCGGCGATAAAACGGTTACCGTGAAATACGATGCCGATAAGACGACTGTCGAAGCTCTTATTAAAGGGTTTGCCAAAATCAAGTATTCGGCAGTCCCTGTGACAGAGAAAAAAGAGGGCGGAAAAAGTACTTGTCCAGAAAAGACTACTTGCCCAGAGGAAACGGAAGAGTGCTGTACTCCTTCCAAGTAAGGTTCTGGAAATTATTCGATCGATGATAAGGGTGTTTGTCCTGTGTGTGGTGGACACCTTTTGTCTATTTAAAGGTAGACGCGATAACCGACAGCGAGGCTTATATTACGCCCTTGAAAACCTTTAACGACTTCTCTGATGGTTTTGGTAAGACCCAGTGTATAACGGGCGTCTACGAATACTCCGAAGTTAAATTCGTAACCTAATCCGAAAGCAAGGCTGAAATCGACAGCCGAATCCCGGTATATGGAGTAGTCGTCGTTATTTATTCCTTTCCATTTGTCCGAGAGGGAAAGTCCTATACCTAATTGAGGGCCGAATTGCACGTTTAGTCCGTTACAGGGAAAGAACTTTACCAATACGGGAATATCTAGATAGTGGGTTCTGCATGTGTAGGTATTGCTGATGACAGCTCCGCTTTCATCGGTAAGGTAAAATTCATCGTCCGTATATCCTCTGGCAGAGTAGAATAGTTCGGCTTGCATATCGAAGTAGTTGTTGAATTGGTAAGTTGCGATAATTCCACCTTGAAAACCGGATAAATAGTCTGCGTGGTCTCCCAATTTACTCCATGGATAATTGATTGTCGACCAGTTGATTCCGGCTTTTCCACCCAAACTCCATTGGGCTTGAATAGAAACGGGTATGAATGCAATACATATTATCAGGAAATATTTTTTCATAGTTTTTCCTTATTTATATTGTTCGATACGGGAATCGTCGATAGCTGTTTCTTTTCTTCCCATTTTTGAGAGTTGCAAGATACTAGAAAAAGTAATGAGATACAGACAATAAAATATATGTGTTTCATGTTTACATGTTTAGATACCTACAAATATACATGATATATTTTATATTCGCTTTTGTTATATTTGCATAAAAGTGAAAAAGATGTGTTTGATTGAACGGCGGGTATGTCTGTTTTATCTCTTGCTCATGGCTGTATAAAGTTATAACGGGGGGAAGTCTTTTGTGTGTTTTAGATAATTGAGTATGGAAGGGAATGAGGTGGAAGAAAAGATTGTTGGAGATTTGGACTGGGACGGGTTGCATCGTCCTCGTATTTATTATGCCGTAGCTACTACTTTTTGTGGATTGTTTCTTTCGGTACTCGACGGTTCGATATGTAATGTGGCGTTGCCTAGTATTGCCCGGGAGCTTGGTGTCTCATCGTCGGATTCTATTTGGATAGTCAATGCGTTCCAGTTGGTTATTATGATGACTATTCTCCCTTTTGCGTCGATGGGTGAGCGCTGGGGGTATAAGCAAGTTTATCTGAGAGGTGTTATCGTGTTTACAATCGGTTCGTTGTTTTGTGCGCTATCCCATAATTTGTCATTGCTCGTGATTTCTCGTGTATTTCAAGGCTTTGGAGCGGCTATGATTATGAGTGTGAACACTTCATTAATTAAGCTGATTTATCCCAAGCGGAGGTTGGGTGAAGGGGTAGGGCTCAATGCGACCGTAGTGGCCATAGCATCGGTAGCGGGACCTACTTTGGCCGCCGGTATATTGTCTGTCGCTTCTTGGCCCTGGTTGTTCGCCATCAATGTCCCTGTTGGTGTAGTTACCTTTTTTATGGGGCGTAGATATTTGCCCGATAATGCAGTTCGAGTTTTGGGGCATCGGTTTAATTGGAAAGAGGCTTTGTTGAATGCTGCGACGTTCGGGTTGTTCATCGGGTGTGTAGAGGCCTATTCCCATGATGTTCCTGTTACTTGGGTTTTGGGAGGTATTGTTTCGTTTGTCATTATAGGTACATTTTATGTGCGTATGCAACTTAGGGAGAGGTATCCAATGTTACCGTTCGATTTGCTTAAAATCCCTATTTTTTCGATGTCGGTTGTGACGAGTATTCTTTCATTTACGGCTCAAATGTTGAGTCTGGTAGCCATGCCTTTTTTATTGGCAACCACTTTCCATTATGATGCTGTTGGCACGGGGTTGTTAATGACCTCGTGGCCGTTGGTAATTGTGTTTGTCGCACCGCTTGCGGGGTTGATGATCGGGAAGGTTCACCCCGGTATTTTGGGTGGGGTTGGGTTAACTATTATGAGTGTCGGTTGTTTTTGTCTTTCATTTATTCCTACCGAAACAGGGCACTTCGGGCTTGTGTGGCGGTTGATGTTGTGCGGAATGGGTTTCGGATTGTTCCAGTCTCCGAACAATCATATGTTGCTTAGTTCTGCTCCACCTCAACGTACAGGTAGTGCTAGCGGAATGTTGGCGACAGCTCGGTTGATAGGTCAAACCGTAGGAGCGGCTTTGGTTGCGTTGCTATTTCATTTGTATGGTGATTCCGCTCCTCATGATGCCATGTTGTTGGCCGGAATCTTGACTTTGTGCGGTGCGTTTTCTTCTTGTTGTCGATTGAAGGTGAGTATGCCGAAGTAATAAAAATAGAATCTAAATGTATCGAGTTTGTGATCGGTTTGAAAAGCCGGTGTATTATTGTATCGTTTAAAGGCTCTGTCATTGTGGAAGACTTTGTCCTATCTTTGTTTTCTACTTGATAAAAGAGGGTAATTTTTAATCTTTTTGTGAGGACGATAGTGTAATCGGGAAATGTGCCAGTTTCATCAGATAATGATTATAGACATTATCTCACAAAGAAACCGGATATGAAAGTTTCACAAGAACTACTTGCAATCTCCAAAATGATTACACATTGGGTTATGGCAATAAAAAAAACGATAGTTGACTATCGTTTTTTTTATTGAGTGTGACATTATGAGCTTATTGTGAGCGTATTATCGTTTCAGTATCTTTTTGGTGACCGTGTATCCTTCTTCTGATTTTACTTTTACCAAGTAGATACCGGCGGGTAATTGCGGTATGTTTGTCGTTTGTAGGTTCTCGCCTTGATTTCTTTGAATGAGGCAACCATTGGACGAGAAGATTTCTATTTCGTTGATAGGTTCGGCTGAGAATACAGATAGTTCGCAGTCGCTGAGTTGGAGTCTTATTTCCAAGTTATTTTTTGTTGTTTGCTGTATCGCACTCATGCCGGGAATTTTGATGTCGACATATACGGGGTAGTGGTCCGAGATATCTTTAAGGTCTACTGTTTGCCCATCGATGGTGATTGTTCTGACAATGTGTGATTCTATATTTTGAATGCCCGAATTTTTGTAATCGTGGAAAAGAATGTAATCTATGCAAGCTGTATTTTCTTCCCGTCCCGGTATCGTGTTGCCTTCGGTGTCGCTGAAAATCTGGAAGTCTTCCAAGAAAATGCTGAATGCTAGGTTTTTCCATCTGTGGGAATCGTTCATGTCTCCGGCCAAGAATACCGGTTTGCGTATGTAGTCCAATTCGGTGCAGATGGCTGCTGCTTCGTTCATGCGATGTTTGTCGTCTAAGTCCAAATGGGTGCTCATGAACGAGAAATCCTCGAAGTCGGTTCTTATCAATATACGTCCTACATCGCTACTCAATTTCATCTTTTTTATTTTTTTGATAGGCAACCAGCGTTTCACCAGTGTTCCGTTGCCCACACTGCCTCCATCGTAATCGGCAGCTATGCCGTATACTTGTACATAGTCGAGCTCGCTCCATTTGGCGATGTCGTCTAAGAGCACCCTTTTCCAACGACCGTTGGCTGCGCTGTCCAATTCTTGCAGGGCGACGACATCGGCATCGAGCGCTTTAAGTATGTTTGCGAACCGTTTGGTATTCAAATCATTGAGGCTTCCCGGATCTGTGCCGCCTTTGCAGTAGTGGGTGTTGTAGGTGAGTAATCGGATTACTCCGTCTTGCTTGGGATAGGTTTGAGAGAAAGAGTTTGATGCACAAAGTAATCCGGCCAATAATAATGTGATGCTTTTCTTTGTAATTTTCATAATTTATAAATAAAAAGTAATTATATAAAGATGTTATTTACTTGTGGGATTTAAGAAGCTGTTTTAAATTTATAGAGAAATAATATTATCATTTCAAGCAGGT
>OJOV01002348.1_pt1 | contig 11875 bp, 8 predicted proteins | sample 1598281 | NCBI WGS metagenome assembly OJOV01 (sample SAMN03922469, study PRJEB24848) | human gut metagenome | isolation source: stool sample | host: Homo sapiens | place: Germany | collected 2010-11
GATTTCAAATATCCGGATTTGAGTATGCTGGCTTACAACCACCTGCTGCGTTTCACGCACAAGTACGAAGTAAAGCCGCAGTTCTGCGTGATAAACTTCGACGATCCCCGCCACTCGCACCGCTGCAATCCCATCAATGCCGATTTTCTGACCGACATTGCGGATGCCTATGAAGCTGCTTACGTCATAATGATCGGTCTGAACCGTTCGTGGGCACAGAAGCAGGGCGATTTTTTCGTCGAATCACCCGTCGTGCTGCTCACGGCGATTATCTGGTTTCTGCGTATCTATCAGAACGGGAAATACTGCACCTTCCCCCACGCAATCGAACTGCTGAACAAGAAATACGAGGAGGTTTTCACCATCCTCATGGCCCGGCCCGAACTGGAAAACTATTTGAGTGCGTTCGTCGATGCTTGGCAGGGCGGCGCACAGGAGCAGTTACAGGGACAAATCGCGTCCGCGAAGATCCCGCTGTCACGGATTATCTCGCCCGCGCTCTACTGGGTCATGTCGGGCGACGACTTTTCCCTCGACCTGAACAATCCCCAAGCCCCGAAAATCCTTTGCGTGGGCAGCAACCCCGACCGCCAGAATATCTATTCGGCGGCATTGAGCCTTTACAACTCGCGCATCGTGAAAACCATAAACCGCAAGGGAAAACTCAAATGCGGCGTCGTGATCGACGAGCTGCCGACCATTTTCTTCAAAGGTCTGGACAACCTCATAGCCACGGCCCGAAGCAACCGCGTAGCCGTATGTCTGGGGATGCAGGACTTTTCCCAACTTACACGCGATTACGGCGAACACGAAAGCAAAGTCATACAGAATATCGTAGGAAACGTTATTGCCGGGCAGGTCGTAGGCGACACGGCCCGCATCCTCTCCGAACGCTTCGGAAAAATCGTGCAGCAGCGGCAGTCGCTCAATATCAGCCGTGAAGATAAATCCACGGGGATAAACACCCAGCTTGACAGCGTGATCCCCGCGTCGAAAATCAGCAATCTTTCGCAGGGCGTGTTCGTCGGAGCCGTGGCCGACAACTTCGGGGACAATATTCCGCAGAAAATGTTTCACGCCCAGATTGTCGTCGATGTCGAAAAGGTCAAAGCCGAAGAAAAACAGTATCGTCCGATTCCCGTGCTCTCCGACTTCACCGACGAAAACGGCAAGGACCGAATGGCCGAGGTTATCGAAGCCAACTACTACCGCATAAAGCAGGAAGCGGCCCAGATCGTAGAGGACGAACTGCGACGTATAGCTGCCGATCCGAAGCTACAACACCTGTTTAAAGGCAACGCGCAATAGTCCGTTTTTATCCGTTCATGTCCGTTCGTGTCCGTTGCAGTATCATTTCGTCAATCCCCGCCATACATTCGCAGCACAGACAGTTTCACAAAATAACTTAAAATTTAAATTATGGCAGAAGAACAAAGACAGTCGCTCGGAGCTGACGAACAGCCCATCGACAACACATTGAACGAACCGAGTATCGGTATGCTCTATGACAAGGAGAAAGACCAGACAAAGGTCTTTTCCCAGAACCCTGACGGGAGTATCGGTACGGTGGACCCGACACCGGAGAATGAAAGCCTGTTTTTTGTCATGGACAAGAACATTCCGCTGAACTTCTACAAGAATTTGCAGAAGTATCACAACAACCCCACCATCAACATTTACGTTCTCCCGCGGCGTGCGCTCGGACGCATGAAAGATGCGCTGAAACGGTATTGGAAAAATACCACCCGCGACGACGTAAAGCTGTATTACAACTACAAAATGCGTCCTGACGGACAATTCGAGTGCAAGATGAAAACCCGCGGCATCCCCATTGACGAAATGCCGTGGGACACACTTAACCGCATGGGGTACAGTTTCGGCGGGCTGGAAAAGATGAACTATCTCCAAAAGTTGCAGAATTACGAACAGACGGGGATGCACAAGCTCAAATACCATGACGATATAATCAACTATATCGGCGAAGGTAAATTCCGGCTCAAAAAGAGTGGAAACAGATACAAAGTCGATGTGAAAAGCTATGCCCGGATTCTCGACGAGGGACTTTTCAATCAGAAATTTACCGATGCGGATATGAAGAATCTCGAAATGTACGGCAACCTCGGCCGCGTGCTGGAAACGTCCGAGGGTCCTCTGCTCGTGTCGCGGGACTTCGATACGCGGCAGTTGGATTACACGAACGCTGAAAATGCTTTTGTTCCCCGATACATCCGCGGAACGGAACTCACACAGGAGGACATCAACAGCTTCCGCCACGGTGAAGTGCGCGAAATAGCGATAGTAAACAGGGACGGCAGCGTGAACATCGTGCCCTACCAGTACAACGCGGTTTTCCGCAAACCTATGGAGGTATTGACCATTGAGCAGCGGAATGCGCTGGCAACCAAACTGCGCGAGCAACGCGACATGGAGCGTATCATTTCCTCGATGCCCGAAACCGCCGACGGGTGGACCCAATACCCGCAGGCCCCCAAGCAGTCGGCAGAACAGACCGCCGAGACCGCCGGACAGGGACAAGCACCCGCAGCCGTGCCGGAGCAGAACCAGCAGGGGCAGGCCGCCGAAACGGCCGGGCAGGGACAAACTCCCGCACCTGACCTTTTCGGCGCAGGCCAAACCACGCAAGGCAAAACCCCGGTACAGGGCCAGACATCCCCGCAAGGTCAGAAACAGCCGCGAGCCGGGCAGAAATCACCGCGTCCGGAGGTAGCGACGCCCACCCCCAAAGCACAACGGAAAACAGGTCAACACGTTTAGCGCTATGGAAAGATTCGATGAATCGGCTATTGACTGGGTAGCCGCCGCCAAGCGCGGCATAAGTCGCCGGATGCTCAAAGAATACGGTTTTCTGGAATTGCTGCTGGAGGGCGGCACGACACCCGTAATTCCCTTGACGCTAACCCTCGCGGACGTGACTATAAAACTGGACGGCACGCTTCGACTGACCGAGGACTGCGACAAAAACGTGCGTTTCGAAGTCCTCGGTTACGGCTGGGAAGAATAACCTCCTAAATCCTAAAATATGCGAAAGTGACGATTTTCGCCCGGAGAGCACCGAGGGTGCGGACCGGGACAGGACGGAGCGGCCCTGCCGCAGACAACAAACACAACATCAAAACTTTAATTCACAGCAAATTACACTCAAAACACAACGATTTAACATGAAAAAGATTCTTTTCGCGGCCTTTGCCGCACTTTCGATGATCGCCTGCAACAAAGACGATGCAACGACTGTCATTCCCGACATCGACAACACCCTCAACGGCGCAATCGTCGCCATGAGGTTCACCGACGAAACCCCGACCCGTGCGTTCTTCGCCGAAGCCGCGGCCGCCGAAGCGTGGGAAAAATCCCTCTCCTCGCTCTCCGTGTACGTGTTCAACGCCAAAGGTGACCTTATCACCCTGCGCGACTTCACCGCATCGGAACTCACGGCCCGCACCGCGACCTTCGCCCTGCCGCACGCCACAGCCGGAACGACCTGCGACTTCTATGCCGTAGCCAACATGTCCCTGACGGGCGTCACCACGAAATCCGCGCTGCTGGCAAAGCTGGAAACATCCGCCGCCGACTATAACGGGACATTCGCCGAGGTTTCGACCAAAGCCAAGCGCAGCGGCGGCTTCGTAATGACGGCCGGAGTGAGCAAGGCCATCGCCGAGGGCGGCACGACATCCGTAGCCCTGACACTCAAACGCACCGTCGCCAAAGTCGCCGTGCAGACCTCCGTCGATGCGTCGTTCAATAGCAAGTATTCCGGAACGCTGACCGTAACGGGAACGAAGGTGGTGCGTGCCGCCAGCCAGACGCCGATCATCGCCCCGGCCACACCGACGCCCGGAGCCATGACCTACACCCATACGCAGGCCCCGGCAGCGGCATCCGGCAAGTATAACAACCTTTTCTACATCTTCGAAAACGGAGCTTTGGCAGAAGCAAGCCGCGTCGCGCTGGAGATCACCGCGACCTATGACGCCGACGGGAACGCTTCGACAACGGCCGACCGCATGGAAGTCGTCTACACCGTTCCCCTCACGGGCAAGGCCGGGGGTGAAATCGCCCGCAACGGCTACTACCGTGTGGCCGCCAACATCACGGGTCTCGTGGGGCAGGATTGCCAAGTCAGCGTGTCGGTCGCCGAGTGGGAAACACCCGTAACGCAGTCCGTCGATCTGGGCGCATAAACAACCTATTCATTAACCGCCGCCCGCACCTTTCGGGGCGCGGGCGGTTATCATAAATCCCGATGAAACAAACCATATTCATTTTGCTCGCCCTCGCTCTTTGCTGGGGCTGCATTACCGACCGCGAGCCGACCGCACGGTCGAAAGTGGCCGTAGAACTGACCGTCAGGTCCGCCCCCATGACAACGACGACCCGCGCGACCGACGACACGACGATCCGCGACCTGAATTTCTACCTTATGGACAAAGCGGGCCGCGTAGTGGTATTCCGCTATCTCACCACGACGACGCTGCGCTTCGAATGCCCTCCGGGCGTCTACCTGATGCGCATTGCCGCCAACGTCGGCCGCAGTCTGGGTGAAAGTGCCGACCTTTCCCGATACATGGTAACATACCAGCAGGATTATGACACACTACCGATGTTTTACGAACAGGAAACGACGATCTCATGTTCGTCCGGCAGCGTAGTGCAGTTACCGCCGATAAGCGTTAAACGCTTCGTATCGAAAATCTCCTACAACCTCACCGCAAAACCTGCCGACATGGAACTCAAATCCGTGCAACTGCTCACCGTTCCCAGCACCGCGGCGCTCTTTGCAGGGAACGGCCCGGCATCCGGCAATCCCGACGACTACACCCACGGCCCGGAAATGCTCCTGACGGGACGGCAGGCCGCAGGCAGCTATTACATGCTGCCCAATCTTCAAGGCGTGAGGACCTCGATCACCGACCAGAAGCAGAAGAATGCCGACAATGCGCCCCCTTGTGCATCGTGGCTGCTTATCCGCGCCACGCGGGGCAGTAAGGTGCTGGCCTACTCGGTCTATCTGGGCGAAAACAATACGTCCGATTTCAACGTCCGGGCCAACTGCCATTACAGGCTCAATATAACCCTGCTGAACGACAACACCGCAGACACCCGAATCGCGGCATATACGGCTGCCGTGTACGACGATTTCGACGACGGCAATATCGGCGGCTACTGCGTGTACGACCCGGATTACAGCCTGCATGTCGATATGGTGAACGAAAACAGCTCGCTCGCTATCAGCGGGCGGCTGGAGGTGACACAAGGCGACAGCGACTATTTCGAATTTGACCGTACCGACTGCAATAACAGCTTCGACTTTGAAATCTATAACCCCAAAGGAGGTAATTACTTTTACCTCGATTACGGCCCGTCCGTTTTCACCAAAGACAATTCAACGCTGGCCTACCGCGTAACGCTGACCGACGAATACGGATTCGCACAGTCTTACGATTTCAAACATACGATGGCAAATATAGTTTACGCCCATACTTCCGCAGGCGGGAGCGTCACGGCAGACAGATGCCTATATACCCAAACTGCGAACGAGGGCGGCGGCAAGCGCACCGCAGCGTTATGCCACGAGGACGGATGCCGACTGACCGCCGCAGCGACGGGGTCCTATGCTTTCGTGGGCTGGTACGCCGACGCCGCATATTCCCGGCTCCTTTCATCGTCGGAGAGCTACAATTATGTCCCCCGCGATTCGCATGCCGACATATATGCCCGTTTTCGGGTCATGGAAACACCCCTCGACAGTAAGGGAACGGCGAACTGCTACATAGCCCCGGCCCTCGACACCCGCTATTCGTTCGATGCGACGGTGCAGGGCAACGGCAAGAATACGACGAATATCTGGCCGCAGCAGCTTCACGGAGTTTCCGCCCGCGTGCTTTGGGAATCGGGGACATTGAGCGAAACGGTTGTCAAAGATGCGGCGTACTCAAACGGCCGTATATCCTTTTCGACGGGAGCCGTGCGGGGCAACGCCGTGATCGGGTTGTTCGACGCTGCGGGAAACTGCATCTGGTCGTGGCATATCTGGTCGGTCGATTACGACCCGGCAACAATGGCGCAGACCTATTCGTCCGGGGCTGTCTTTATGGACCGCAATATCGGAGCACTCACCACCGACTGCACGCAGCCCTCATCGCGCGGGCTTTACTACCAGTGGGGCCGCAAAGACCCCTTTCCGCATCCGGCGACTTGTCAGGATATAAACAAACGCGCCGACGCCGTATATGCCGAGGGATTCGAATACGCTGTCAGCTATCCCCGAAACGCCGGGACTGAAAGCCCTTATGACAATATGACCGTGGAGTGGTCGATTGCTCACCCGACAACCTTTATGAGCGATGCCATGTACGAAGATTGGGAAGAGTGGACATCAGTAGCCGATTGGCTTTATAATCATCATCCGAATCTTTGGGGGAACGTCACGACAAGCAACAACAATATTAGCAAGGTAAGCCTCAAATCAATTTATGACCCGTGCCCCGTTGGTTGGAAAGTCCCCAGCCCCGAAGATTTTGCCGGAATCGAGCGGGTAAGTCAGTCGTCGCCCTATTATGTAACGATTCATTACAACGGTAATCGCACCACGAATATCCCGACTGGAGGGACTTTCGTTGAAACACGCTTTATGAATAACGGACAGCTCGGACGGCTTTATACCAATGCGCCCTACAATATGCACTGGGGAACGTGGGCTTGTCGATATGGCGATATTTCCTGCACCTCGATTTTTTTCTCGACGGGTTCCGTACCATCATTTATCGGCACAACAGATTATTACCGCTATGCCGCAAATCCTATCCGCTGTATTCGGGAGTAGGCTTCCAAAGAATTACAACCATGAAAAAAAGACACATCATCACCTTAATGCTCTGCCTACTGGCTTTGTGGGGCAAGCCCCATCGGGTCGCAGCGCAGTTTTTCAGCGCCAAAGTAAACGCGTTGGCCGCACTCACCGCAACGGTGAACGTAGGAGTGGATGCCGCCGTCGCGGACAAGTGGACGTTAGACCTTTCCGCCTACTGGAATCCCGTAAACTCCGATTCGTTCAGTTGTCGGCTGTATGCCGCGCAGATCGGCACGAAACGCTGGCTTTACGAAGCGTTCGTGGGCCATTTCATCGGCAGCCAGCTAACCTATGGAAATTACCTGTACGGCGGTTCCCGACGCTACTACAAAGGCGGAATGGCCGGGCTGGGATTCAGCTATGGTTATGCTTGGCTGCTCTCGAAGCGTTGGAACGTCACGGCCGAAATCGGCATCGGGGTCTTTTACATGAAAGACACCCGCCGCGACCGCATCCCGCCCGAATACGAATCCATCTTCATACACCACTACAAGCGGTGGGTTGTAGGCCCCTCGCGGGCAGAGATCAGTTTTAACTACTTATTCTAAAAGCAGCATGAAAAAACTTATTTATACCGTCGTCTGCATGATGCTTTTTTGCTGCGCCTGCTCGGATGCGGACATAGAGCTTAATCCGGCGACGCAGGCCAAACAGCAGCTTGCAATGACATTCCGCTGCGGGGCCATGTCCCCGACACGCGCCGCGACGAACGACACCCGCATCGACGACATCAATCTGTACTTGTTCCCCGTAAACGGCGGTCAGGCCCGGCACGTCTATATTGCTCCGGTGCGCCCCGTCGTGCTGGAACTGCCCAAAGGCGACTATACGCTTTACGCCATTGCCAACCTCGGACACGACGCGGGCGAGCGGACGCAGGATTTCGTTCGCTCGCTGCGCGTCGAACGGGAGCCTGCGGCCCTCGCGGATGCTCCCTTTCCCATGTCCGCGCAGCAGGCCGTCACCGTGCGCGGCGACACGCAGATCGCCGTATCTTTGCTTCGCGCCGTGGCAAAGGTCAATTTCAGCTACACCGTGGCTGCTGATTTCGCAAAGTCTTTTCATGTGAAGTCCGTGCAGTTTCGCAGCGCACCCCGTTCGGCGGCTCTCTTTGACTTCAGCCGCGCCGAGAGCAGCGAAGCCGTTGCCGACATGCCGCCCGTCGAAGCGTCGGCAACGGCCTATGCCGCGACCTGCTATTTATTGGAGAACAGGCAGGGAGAGGTTGCAGGCATCGGCTCCCAGCAGCAGAAAGATCAAACCCGCGCCCCGGAACATGCCACCTACATAGCCATAGCGGGCGAAGCCGACGGAACGCAGGTTGTGTACCGCATCTATCTCGGAGAAAACAACACGACGGATTTCAATGTCGGCCGCAACCGGGTTTACAACATCGACGCCCGCATCCTCGGTCTGAACACCGTGGACTGGCGGGTATCGACGGCAGAACTCACCGTCACGCCATTTGCCGAAAACCATGCACCGGGGGAACCTGCGACAACCGAACTGCGGCTTACATCCACGAACAACCCCGAAAATGTCTATTACTTGTCCTATCATATCGACGCCGGGACGGGGATAGTCGCCATCGACGGCGTGAATCGGAACCCCGGTACGCCTTATCCGTTCTTTTCGGGCAACGGAACAGTAACGGCCGGTATCAGCTATACGCAGGCAGAGCCGGGCGACGTGCGGCTCCGTCTGACGGTTACGGACAAATACGGATTCAGCATGGAGCGTGTGCTGACAACGGTATTCAAAAACCCGGAACTGACGATAACCTATGCCCAGCAGGGAAATGAACTGACGGTTTATGACCGGGCATATATCGACTATACCGTGTCACAACCCGGTTACTCCGGGAACTACACCGTAAAAGTGGAAGGTGTTCCGTCCGTGTACTATGGTCGTTATGGCTCCGACGTTCCCCTGACGACATTCACCCAATACGGGAACGGCACAAATACATTACGGGTGAAGCCAAATATGCTTGGGCCGAACCCGCTGAAAATAACCGTAACCGACACCGACGGCCACAGCGCGGAGATCATCACATCGGTAATGGGTATTAAGACCACCCGACCTCCAACCGACATTCAGCACATCGGGGGGCTTGCTCTATGTTACCGTGGAATCTTCGCAGCCCGTAGTGGACGACCTGACCGTGAAAGTGACGGCCAATGCCGACATATATTCTTTCGGTGGGGCCGTGACAAAAAAGCAGTATATCGTAACGGTGAAGATTGAAGCCGACCATACGACAGGAAAAGGGTCTGTATCATTGAGCGGGTTAGGGAGTTACGCCACGTTCACAGTAACGTCTTATTCCGCGGAATTTAAGCGCACATCGGATAACGGATTGGTCGAATATAAATTGCAGTAGAAAATGAAAAGGATAATGAAAACTATTGCCGTATGCTTGGCCGCGTTGCTTTGCGGCTGTTCGATAACCGGGCATCTGGAGCGTCGCCAATACTGCGCCGACGTGTTGCACGTCAGCCGCGAACAGCGCGAACGCGAGCAGCAGACCTACCAGCCGCCCGCCTTGAAGATCGAATGGGACAGCAACCGTTTCTACCTCGTGCCGACCGAAGTACAGGAGAACGGCGAACGTATAATGGCAATGCAGATTCAGCAGGTAACCATACGCGCCAAAGCCCGAACGCTTCCCGAACGGCTGGGAAAGGTCATAATCGACTTCGTGATCGACATGCCCCGGCAGTTGCAGGGCGCATGCCGGAGCGTCATCGTAACCCCCTATCTGCACAAGTACGGCGAAGCGCATGCTTTGCAGGACATCACCATTCGGGGCGGGCTGTTTTCACGGGTGCAGCAGCGCGACTACTGGCAGTTCGGCAAGTATGTCCGGGCTTTCGCACCCGACAGCAGCGCCGAAGCCCGCGCTTTCGCCCGCTTCGTGAAATATCCCTATCCGGAGGGCGTGCGGCTCGACAGCGTGGCGGCCCATCCCGGCCATATCTCGTACTACTATTCGCAGGAGGTCCCGACAGACGAAACGTCGAAAACGATGCTTGTAACCTTACAGGGCCGTGTCGTGGCCCTCGACGACAGCAGCTACACGCTGCCCCCGTCCGATACGCTGACCTATCACGTTTCGTCGATGCTCTCGTTCGTCGATACCACGACGCGCTACAAAATAAAGGTCATAAACAAGTACGCCACCGTGCAGGACCGCAACTACATTCAGTTTTTGGTGAACGACACCCGTGTACTCGACACCCTCGGCAGAAACACCGCACAGCTCGGTAAGATTCAGGCACGCATGGCCGGACTGATCGCCCAGCAGGAATTTTTCGTCGATAGCGTCGTCCTGACGGCCACGGCATCCCCGGAGGGCAGTTTTACCCGTAACCGTGCTTTGGCACAAGGCCGCGCCCATGCCCTCAAACGCTACCTGCAGGAGCGCATCGGCCCCGAAGTCGATACGCTCGTCCGGGTGCGGTGGGTGGCCGAGGACTGGCCCGAACTGGCGGCCCGCATCCGTGGTGACGAAAGCCTGCTGCACCGCGCCGAAATGCTGGAGTTGATCGCCGCCGAGAAAGACCCCGACCGACGGGAGCGGCTGATCCGCGAACGATACCCGGCGGATTATTGCTATCTTAAAGAAAGCATCTATCCGTGGCTTCGGGCCGTTACTCTGCGTTACGACCTGCGCCGTCAGGGAATGATTAAGGACACCATTCACACCCGCGAGGTCGATACGGCTTATATGCGGGGTGTTGATCTGCTGCAACAACGCAAGTATGTAAAGGCGCTATACATACTCAATGAATACAGCGACCGTAACACCGTGGTAACGCTCCTTTCGCTCGGCCATGATGCACAAGCATTGGAAATCCTCGACGGGCTGGAGCAGTCCGCGACGACCGAATACCTCAAAGCCGTGGCCTGCTCCCGGCTCGGTCGCAAAGCCGAGGGCCGCGAACATTTCCTGACGGCCTGCGGCATGGACGAGCGGATGCAGTACCGCGGGAACCTCGACCCCGAAATAACCGAACTATTAAAGTAATAAGCCATGAAGATAGGACTGGTAGACGTAGACGGCCACCACTTCCCGAACCTCGCCCTGATGAAACTTTCGGCATGACACAAAGCGCACGGCGACAGCGTGGAGTTTGCCGACCCCATGTTCGGCCGATACGACAGGGTGTATATGTCCAAAGTATTTACATTCACACCCGATTATCCGCACGGATTCCCCTGCGAGGTAATAAAGGGCGGAACCGGGTATCGGGACTATGCGACCGTGCTGCCCCCGGAGGTCGAACACACCTGCCCCGATTACGGGCTGTATAACTATCCTGCGGCAATAGGTTTTCTGACCCGCGGATGCGTGAACCGCTGCCCGTGGTGCGTGGTTCCCCGCAAAGAGGGTGCATTGCGGGGAAATGCCGACATAGAAGAATTTCTGAACGGACGCCGCAATGCCGTACTGCTCGACAACAACGTACTTGCGTCTGGGTGGGGGCTGTCCCAAATCGAGAAGATTATCCGGTTAGGGGTGCGCGTAGACTTCAATCAGGGACTTGATGCCCGGCAGATCGCCCGGAATCCCCCAATCGCCGAACTGCTCTCGCGGGTGAAATGGATGCGTTATATCCGCATGGCTTACGACAGCACCGCCGTCCGCGACGATGTGCGCAAGGCCATAGAAAGGCTGAAAAAATGCGGCATGAAGCCCGCAAAGATGTTTTTCTATGTGCTGGTCCGGGATGTGGACGACGCGCTGGCCCGCATCGAAGAACTGGACGCGCTGGGATGTCAGCCCTTTGCACAGCCGTACCGCGATTTTGAGAATAAGATACGCCCGACACCCGAACAGCGGCGACTGGCCCGCTGGTGCAACCATAAACCGACGTTTCACACCGTGAACTACAAAAACTACAAAGAATAACGCTATGAAAAGGAAATCATTCGTAAGCATTTTAATCGTGCTGCTGGCCCTGTTCAGCCTGACCCGCTGCAAGCTGGCAGAGGTCGAAA
>OJOV01002356.1_pt1 | contig 11813 bp, 7 predicted proteins | sample 1598281 | NCBI WGS metagenome assembly OJOV01 (sample SAMN03922469, study PRJEB24848) | human gut metagenome | isolation source: stool sample | host: Homo sapiens | place: Germany | collected 2010-11
GTCTAGAATTGATGCTATGGTGTCCGGAGAATCTAAGGTGCGTGCTCAACGCGAATTAGATAACCAAAAAGAAATCCAGGTGTTAAAACGTCAGAAAGAAGATTATATCCGAGCTGTCATTCGGGCTGAAAAAGATAAGTACGACGCCCAGGAAGAATTAAACGCTAAGAAAGATAAAAGCTACAGAAAAAAAACATTTGATCCTTCTATTGTAAAGGTCAATACGATAAAGTTTAACGAGTTAATATCAAACGAGTTGATACAACAGGCTATTGCTCCCTATAAAGAGGAGATGCAAGCTTGGAATGAGTATCTTGTTGAATATGGAAACTTTCAACAAAAGAAATCTGCTATCAATGCGGAATATAATCAGAAGATAGCAGAAGCTACAACCAAGGGTGAAAAAGAGTCTCTAAAAAAAGAACGGGATAGTAAACTGAAAGAAGTAACTTTTGATGAACTAAAGAAGACTATCAATTTTGCAGATATTTTCGGGGACTTGAATACACAGTCTACGGAAACTCTCACCAAGATGCGTGATAAACTGAAAGAGATAATAAATAAGTCCGCGAAAGATTTAAAACCGACTGATTTAAAAGAACTGCAAGAAGCATTCAGTAATATTGATTTGAAGATTGCAGAAAGAAATCCTTTCGGGGAACTTAAACAAGGCATTGAAGGCTATAAAAATGCTACAGAAGCCGTAATAAAGGCGCAAGAGGATTTGAATACAATACAAGAGGGTGGAGAAGTTGTTGTTGGAACATATACTGATGAAACCGGAAAACTGATAACTAAGTTGCTTACTCAGGAGCAGGCAGAAAGAAATTTATCTGATGCGCAGAAGGGGCGTCTTGAATCGCAAGGCAAATTGACAAAAGCGGTTAATAGTATAGGGCAACAAGGGCAACAGTTGGTAAACGCCGGTAATAACTTAGTTGATATGCTTACAAATCTAGGTGTTGAGGTCCCCGAATCTATTTCCGGTGCTCTTTCCGGATTAGGGCAAATCATGAACGGGCTTGAAAGCATTGATTTAACAAAGCCATTCAGTATAATTTCATCAACTACGGGGATTCTTGCCGGTATAACTAAAACTATATCCAGTTTCTTTGGGGGGCCGGACGGTACCGCTTATTATGAAGGAGTAAAGGAACAACTTGAGGCAATAAATAAGGTCTATGATCGTATTATTGACAAAAGCAAGGAGGGGATAGTTTTTGGTGGTGGATTTGCTTCTGTAAAATCTGCTATCCAAGCGTTGGATAATTACGAGAAGAAAGTTATTAATCTTCAAAAGATTGCCACCGCTTCTGGACGTGCCGGTGCAAGTTGGAAGTCTCATAGTGCAGAATGGCATTCTAACAAAAATGTCGGTGCAGTAGGTGGTTTTGAGCAGATGAGCGACATCCTAGGTAAATCAATAAGCTCCATGACAGACTTGTATAGTTTGTCAGGAGATGAATTGTTCCTCATCCAGTCCCGAATGCCGGAAGCATGGAGCTTGATTGATGCCAGAATCCGTGAAAATTTGGATAGCATCGTAGCCTGTAAAGATGAAGCGAATGAACTGAGGGATGCTCTTAATCAAGCCATGACAGGGGTTGATATTGATTCCTTCTACAATGGGTTTATTGACCAGTTATCCGATATGGATACTTCTTTTGAAGATATGTGTGATAACTTTGAGGGATATTTACGTAAGTCAATCATGGCAGGGTTAGTTGCTAGTCAGTATCAAGACCGTATAAATGCTCTTTATGGACAATGGAGTGATGCTGCCCAAAGCGATAAGGAAATAACAGAAGAAGAAGCAAATGCACTGAAAAATCAATATCAACAGATTGTCAAAGATATGATGCATAACCGTGAAGAAATGGCTAAGTCTTTCGGTTGGGATAGCGATGAAGATTCTAAGCGTGAAGTTTCCAAGAAGGGAATTGCAACTGCTTCACAAGATTCTGTGACTGAAAATAATGGACGGCTTGCCGTTGTACAAGAACATACTTATTCAATCAATGAAGGAGTAAAACAGATATATTCCAATACGGATAAGATTGTAGAAAAACTTGCATATCTCTCTAACATGGACAAAAATATGAACGAAATGATGAGAAATGGTGATCTTATCATTACTTACTTGTCAGATATTAGTAGTCATACTGCACGTCTCGAAGCTATTGAGAAGTCGATAGAATCTATCAGAATGGGGATTGATACATTAAATACTAAAGGCATAACGTTAAAGCGATGACAGGACAATTCTACATAGACGGAATAGATGCATATATCAGTCTAGGTGTATGCATTGCAAAAGGAAGCTATAATAATCTTGTAGCATTTCCTGCCATGAAGGAACCTGATAAAAATGATTGGCCGGAAGAGGACGGACAGGAATTTGATCTTTCCAGTCCTACACTGGATACGACTGAAGTAAGCATTGAGTTTGCATATATAGGTAGTCTAGGCATTGGCGGACTTATTGATAAGCTCTCGGACTTAAGTTATCATGAGTTCCGTTTTCCATTGATTGACAGAACATATACCTTACGACTATCTTCTCAAAATAGCTATGTTATCAATACAGGTCATGAGGTTGCTAAGTTTTCTTTTACCAATGATTTCCCCCGTCCGGCTGATTACGTCTACCGGGAACCTGCTAACTATATTCCTATGCCAAAGGGGTATGAAATAGATAATAAGGATTTGTCTGATTATGGCGTGGTAGTTCTTCAAGGTAGTAATGCCGAGATATTGAAAACTCCGGCAGTAAAGAAAAACCTATTACAGAGTTTCAAACGTCAGGACGGAGCAACCTATGACGGTGAAGTTGTGAAATTCCAAACCAAAGAAGTATCTCTCAAATGCCTGATGCGGGCCGGGACGATTGAAGGGTTTTGGCGCAATCGTGATGCGTTACTCCATGACTTGACACGGCTATCCGCCAAGACTGATGATGAAGGATATGAGTATTCCGATGCGGAACGTATATTTTATTGTGACGAGTGGAGTGAAAGCTATCCCTGCTATTATAAGAGTTGCCAGACCAATGATTTCATGCTAAATAATGGCATCTGGTGGGAGTTCACTTTAAAGCTTGTATTTACCAGCTTCCGGATCGGAGAAACGGAGTTCTTGCTTGCCTCCGAAGCTGGTGAGTTTATCATGACAGAGGACGGAGAGTTTTATATTGACTTAAATTGATGTATTATGCCATTAAAAAAGAAAAGAATATCAGAGTTGAACGAAGCCAGCGACATGAAAGGCTTCTACACTATCGGCTACCGGATAATCAACGGTGTTAGGACAAGCCTTAAATTCGGTTTAGAGAAGGTTCAGACAGCCTTGGATAATATGCTCAAGGCTACGGATGATGCCAAGTCTGCAACTAGCGATATGCGTCAATTAGAGGCTACTGTTGAAGGTAATGAATCAACCCGTGAAACTGCTGAATCCCGTCGTAATGCTTCCGAACAATCCAGGCAGACAGCCGAGACGAATCGTTCCCACGAAGAACAAGCCCGGGAAGCTGCTGAATCAGTACGCGTTACTAATGAGAATGTACGTAAGATTGCAGAAACTGGACGTTCTACTGCTGAAACTACACGGGATAATGCAGAAAAGAAACGTGTCACCACTGAAGGTACACGTGAATCTAACGAACAGGTAAGAAAGACTGCTGAAACGGGGAGGGGGTCGGCAGAATCCGAACGAGTATCTGCCGAAACTGCTCGTAAATCTGCCGAGGCAGGTCGGGTAACAGAGGAGAACAAGAGAAAGACTGCTGAAACTTCCCGCTCTATGGCTGAAACCGGTCGTTCCTCTGCCGAGAATATAAGAGTTCAAAATGAGAACGCACGTAAATCTACCGAAGAATCCCGCGTTATAGCAGAAGGCAAACGGGTGACGGCTGAAAACGGACGTACTGATGCTGAATCAAAACGTGTCTCTGACGAACAAACACGCAAAAGCAATGAAGAAACTCGCAAAACAGCCGAAAGTGGGCGTTCTTCTGCTGAATCGGAACGTGTGAAGGAAGAAGATAAACGAAAAACTTCTGAAACGACACGTTCTACTGCTGAATCCACCCGTGTTTCTGCCGAGGATAAGAGAAAGGCGGATGAAGCGACAAGAGGAACAAATGAAAGCTCACGTGTGGCTGCCGAATCTAACCGTGTTGCCGTTGAATCCGAACGAGTATCTGCCGAAACTGCTCGTAAATCTGCCGAGACAGGTCGGGTAACAGAGGAAAACAAGAGAAAGGCTGCTGAAACTTCCCGCTCTATGGCTGAAACTTCCCGGGCATCAGAAGAAGACAAGAGAAAGCAGAATGAGGATGCTCGCAAAACTGCGGAAGGTGCCCGTTCATCAAATGAGGCTAAGCGTGTAAATGCCGAAACGGAACGTGTAGAAGCCGAATCTAAACGTAAGTCAGAATATGCCGGTATTGTGCAGGAAATGACAACTGCTACGGAAGAAGCCGGTGCAGAGCTTGCAGCCGTTAAGAAAGCTACTGACGATGCAAATGCAGCTAAGAACGCATCTGTTGAGCAGACGGCTCTTGCTAAGAAAGCTACGGATGCGGCTAATACTGCAGCTGGTAGTGTCAATGCTGCTAAAGATGCTGCAACTACTGCGGCGAATAATGCTAATGCAGCCAAAACAGCATCAGAGGCACAAACAGTTCTTGCTAAGAAGGCTACTGACGATGCGAATGCGGCCAAGGATGCATCTGTAGTACAAACAGGTCTAGCCCAAAAGGCTACTGATGAGGCAAATGCTGCTGCATTGGCTGCTAACAATGCTGTATCGGGAGTTGACGCAAAGGTGAAGGCTGCGGTCGATGCACTTGTAGCCGGAGCACCGGACGCCCTCGATACGCTTATTGAATTGGCTAACGCTCTTAACAATGATCCGAATTTTGCGGCCACTATGGCAACAGAGTTAGGGAAGAAACTCAATATTTCCGATATTGTCAACAATCTGACAAGTGGTGGAACCGGCAAGGTCCTTTCCGCTGAACAGGGAAAAGCGTTGAAGGCCATTTTGGACTCTCATAATCACGATACAGTATATGAGAAGATTATCAATAAACTCACTGCCTTCAATAAGAATTTCGGTACTTCTGTCGGAACTGTTTGTGAAGGTAACGATTCACGTCTAAGTGATGCTCGTGTACCGAAAGCGCACACACATAAGAAAGCGGATATTAGCGACTTCCCAACCTCTATGCCGGCTAGTGATGTACCTGCATGGGCGAAAGCTGTTAGTAAGCCAACCTATACAGCGAGCGAAGTCGGAGCTTCTCCGTCAAGTCACAATCATGCGGGAACCTACGAACCTGCATTTACCAAGAACTCTGCTTTCAACAAGAATTTTGGAACGGCTAAAGAAACCGTATGTGAGGGTAACGATTCACGATTGACTGATGCCCGTACACCGAAAGCACATACGCATAAGAAGTCTGAGATAAGTGATTTTCCTGCCTCTATGCCCGCTAGTGATGTGCCTGCATGGGCGAAGGCTGTTAGTAAACCTAGTTATACAGCTTCCGAAGTTGGTGCTTCTCCTTCTAATCACAATCATGAGGGAGTATATCAGCCTGCGGGTAGTTATGCCCCGTCTTCACATACACATGGAGCAACCGAGATAACTCCTGACTCAACTCATCGTTTTGTTACTGACTCGGAAAAAACGACATGGAATAGTAAGGCGGCCGGCAACCATAATCATACGGGAGTCTATCAGCCCGTCGGTAATTATGCCGCTTCGTCGCATTCACATGGGGCGACAGATATTTCCCTAGATAGTACGCATCGATTTGTCACGGATTCAGAAAAGTCTACTTGGAATGGTAAGGCAGCAGGTAATCACAACCACGATTCAGTCTATCAGCCCAAGGGTAGTTATGCGGAAAGTTCTCATAAACATACAGCGTCGGAGGTTGAAGAAGATTCGACTCATCGTTTTATGACGGATGCAGAACGTACGAAACTTACAGGAATAGCAGCAGGAGCTAATAATTACTCTCATCCGGCATCAATGGTTGAAGAAAGTACTACGAGAAAATTTATGACGGATACGGAGAAAACTTTACTAAGTACTCTCGGGACTAAAGCAATCCAATTGACATCACAGACCTTATGGAAAGAGTCAACAAGAGATGGATATGTAAAGTATAGTAATGGTTTGCTTATCCAATGGGGAAACTTAGCTTCTTCATATAGAAATAAAACGATCTATTTACCTATCTCTTTTTTAGACTCTAATTATATTGCAATAGTCGGAGTTAACGATAGTACAGTAGATAGTATATCAGTAGTATCATGTAAGATTAAGAAACAAAATATATCTTCATTTGTCTTAGTTCCGGTTGCGACATGGGGTGCTGATAACTATGTTTATGCTACTGAAGGCATGAATTGGTTTGCTATTGGACGTTGGAAATAAATAAAATAATCATTATGAAGTATTGGAAACAAGGATTCTACGACGAACCCCAGGAAGGTTCGATAGAAATTACAGAAGGGTATTATCAGAAATTGTTAGCAGGACAGTCGGCCGGACTAGAGATATTAGAAAGCAAGAAAGGGTATCCAATTTTGGTAGAACCTCAGTACTCACTTGAGGATGTAATAAAAATAAAGTATCTGAAATACAAGTATTTGACAAATCAGAATGTGTCAACTCTTTTGAATTATCAGGTAGAAGTATGTGGCTAGACAAATCTACACGTGTTGGATTATTTAATTCAATTTCAATTGAGAAACAGATTGGTAAATCAGATACCGTATTGTGGTATGATGCAATAAAGTATATCATTCCCATTCCAGATGCTTTAGCAATGTTAAATGCTTTAGAGCTATATGCATTAAACTGCTACAATGTGACACAATCACACATCGCAGCAGTCAGGTTGTTACAGACTATTGAAGAAATCGAGAACTATGATTATAAGTCAGGCTATCCCGTAAAACTTAGTTTTCTCGGATAACCAACTTTGAAATCATATTCCTTAACAGCTTCTTTCGTATCTAACCGATTGATAATGTTCATATGCCCTTGCGTGATATTGTAGCAAGCGAGGGCATATAATTCTATTTGTTGTAATATACTAACAGCTCTTTCTATTGATAAGGTAAACGCTGTATCACCCAGCCAGATGCTTGTTTCAGACCGACCAGATTCTCTTTCAATATTAATTGAGTTCATAAGCCCTACACGAGTACTCTTATTCAGCCAGCCAAATACTCCGTTTATACTGAACTGATTCACTGCTTCAGATGAATCGAACAATCGTAATTCATCAAGTTTTTGCACTCTGATTTCTTCTATAGAAGCTTCATGCACAACTAAAATCGGACATCCTTTCTTACTTTCAACTATGAGTAATCCGGAAGATTGCCCTGCTAATAACTGATTGTAATATTCTTCTGTAATTTCTACCGAACCCTCTATAGGTTCGTCGTAGAATCCTTGTTTCCAATACTTCATGATATTTGTTTTTAAATTATTTCCAACGACCAATAGCTATCCAAAAGAAATTCCAATTGCTGGGTAATACTCCATTTGAAATATTAGTTGCTGTTATTCCGCTCACAAATGTAGTTCTTGTTTTGTTGTTTACATAAGGCGATAGAATAACTGATTCTGATAAATTTTTGTATTCAGCACAAATTGAAAATGAATAATTAATATCCAAAAAGGACATTGGAAGATAGTAAGTATGATAAGTTGTATATCCTCCTCCTTTTCCCCATTGAATAAGAAGTCCATTCAAATATTTTACATATCCATTTTGTCCTAAATTCTCGCCAGTGATTTGAACTGCCTTAGTTCCGAGAGAACTTTGCGTAATAATGACTACAATTATGATTACCAATTTTCTACTAAAATTATTCATAAATATTTTGATGTTATGATATTTATACTATTTCCACCTACCTATGGCCAGCCAATTCCAAGGTTCTCCTGCTGCTCCACCTTGCTGTACACTAAGGATAACCAGAGAAGATCTATTCTTTATTCTTATTGTTTTTACAACAGCGACTTGAAGGCTTGCATTAGCTGTTATTGTATTAGTTACTACTGTATAATTTGTATCGTAAAATGAGGTATTTAAATATATGGTCTGTGTACCAGCCACAGCAGATGCATATCCCCATTGAATCATTAAGCCGTCTGGCAACTTATAATATCCGTTTTGGGACAGATTTTTTGTTGAAACATTGGAAAAATCTTTCAACGCGGCATTTGTCCCGAGAGAACTAAAGTAAAAACAGCTCAAACAATGAGTGAAACAATTACTGTTTTAGCACTAAATTTCTCTTATTCACGACAATAGTTTTAATGTCGTATATTCAGCTCTGTTATTCTCTGAATTTATTCCCCAGCTCCTTACCTTTACAATAACAGATGATTCCGGTGATTTCATCCAAGCATTTATATTTTATGATATAATTCAAATCAGGAGATATGGTAACTTTATATAATGGTGATAAGGAAATAAAAATCGAAGTATGGGATGAAAGCTACTCTTATGAAGCTATCATGGGAGAAGATACACTCACTTTGTATTTTTCTCATCCGGGATACTTGGAAATACCGGTCGGCTCTTGGTGTGACTTCTACGGAAAGCGTTATTCTTTGAAGAAAGATAGCAATTTCAAGAAAAACGGTGAACGTAACTATGAATATATACTTGTCCTTGAGACTGCTAAAGCTGATACAATGTTGTGGAAAGTACTCCATACCGTTGACAGAAACATTAAGTTCTCATATACGGCCAAGGCACATGAACACCTACGTCTACTCGTTGAGAACCTGAACCGCCGGGATACCGGGTGGAAAGTCGGTGGTTGTATCGAGGGAACTGAGAAAGTAATCAACTATAATCATACCTATATCCTTGATGCTCTTAATCAGCTAGCAGATACGTATGAAACAGAATGGCAGATTACCGAAGAGAACAATATAAAGACAGTTCACCTGCGTAAAGTTGAGTATAACAAGGAGAATCCTTTGAAACTGTCGTATGGTAAAGGCCATGGCTTTAAGGTCGGTGTTGGTCGCGAATCCGGGGATATTCCACCCGAAATCATCTTCGTGGAAACCTCTGATCGCAATATTGATTACTCGACATACGGAGCTAAGAATCTGTTGCTTCCAAAATCTAAGACCCTTGTTTACGAAGGACGGACGTATAAAACAGACGCGGACGGGACTTGTGTTATGCGTGCTGACAAGGAACTGACTACCGCCAAAGAAGATAGCTTGGACTGCACGGCTATTTATCCTTCCCGTGTCGGTACTGTTAGCTCTGTGATTGAAGTGAATAAGGATAAGAACTTCTTTGACTTTATAGACAAAGACATACCTGAAGATTTAAACTTCGAAGATTGCCTGATAGCAGGTGAGAATATGACAATTGTCTTCCAAACCGGTATGCTTACAGGCAAGGAGTTTGAGGTGAAGTATATCCATGAAGCGAAAGAACAGAAAGCAGCACGCCGCTTCGAAATTGTTCCGCAGGAAATTGACGGTATTACTATGCCGGAGCCGGAAGTCTGGCGACCGAAAGCTGGTGATACATACGCAGTGTTCGGAATACAATTGCCGAAGGCTTATATCTGTAATGACAGCACACAAACAGGTGCAAGCTGGGAAGCTTTCAAAGAAGCTGCAAAATACCTGTATGAACATGAAGACAAACAATTCACTTTCACCGGAACTTTGGATGGAATTTGGGCGAAAAAACGTTGGTTGCAAATAGGTGGAAAGATTGTACTGGGTGGATATGTGAACTTCTCTGATACACAGTTTCATCCGAAAGGTTCTCTTATCCGTATGATCGGAATTAAACGCTATGTCAACAATCCGTATTATCCGGAGATTGAGTTGTCAAACGAGCCGGTCGGCACGTCTGTTACAAGCGAACTGGAAAAGATTGAGACGAATGAAGTAGAGGTAGACGTTAAGCATAAGGATGCCTTACAGTTTACTAAAAGACGGTTCCGCGACGCAAAGGAAACAATGTCTATGCTTGAAGATGCTTTCTTAAACTTCTCATCTTCCATAGATCCGGTAGCTGTTCACACTATGCAGTTACTCGTAGGTGATGAAAGTTTGCAGTTCCGCTTTGTCAGATCCAAAGCAGTCCCAGTACAAGTATCGCATAACATCACTTACAATATCAGCACAAAAGTTCTACACTCGCCTGCTGGTATTATCCAACACATGACGTTAGGAATAAAAACAGTGTCGTCTGAACACAAAGCGGATGAATACAAATTTTGGGATATGGTTGAATACAGTTCCCCGGCACTTATTGATCCGGCAAAGAAATATTATCTGTATGCCAAAGTTAGCAAAGAGAATCAGACCGGAACATTCCTTCTAAGCGAGACGGCTATCAAAATGGAACAGATAGCAGGATATTATCACTTACTAACCGGTATCCTAAACAGTGAGTATGAAGGTGAACGCAGCTTCGTTGAGTTGTACGGATTCACGGAAATCTTGCCGGGACGAGTAACAACAGAACGAATCATATCACCAGACGGAAAGACGTACTTCGATTTGGTAAAAGGGGAAATAGGCGGAAATATTCAAATTAAAGCCGGTTCCTCCGGATTGGAGAATCTGTCTGAATGGGAAGCTGCTCATCAGGAAATAAAGGACGCAGCTAAAGCGGCCAAGGACGCTGCTGATTCTGTCGAAGGATTGCATAACTATGTAGATGGAGCCTTCGCTGATGGCCTTATTGACGAAGCAGAGGCAAAAGCTATTGAAAAATATATCAATACTATCAACAACACTAAACAAGCTATCGAAGCAACTTACAATAAGCTCTACACGAATGTTTATTTATCCGGCCCCGCAAAAGTTGGCTTGCTTAATGCTAAGGTTAGTTTAATGGGAAGTATTGAAAGTCTGATTAATGCTATCAATACCGCAATTTCCGATGGATTCACGACAACGGAAGAAAAGAAAGACGTGGATAGTAAATTCACTTTTTTTAATTCTGCCTATGCTGATTTTAATACTGCTGTTGAAGCCGCCAATAAAGCTATACAGGATAAATTGAAGGACTATTCAGATGAAGCTTTAAGACAGGCTGTGCAAGCTTTAGAAGACGCTGCTAATGCAGCCAAGGCTGCACAAGATGCAGCCGATTCAGTAGAGGGCCTTCATGACTATGTAAACGGTGCTTTTGCCGACGGCATTATAAACGAGGCGGAAGCGAAAGCCATTGAAAAATATCTGAATACAGTCAAAAACACGAAATCTGCCGTTGAAGCTACATATAATAAACTATATGTAAACACCTATTTGGAAGGATCTGCAAAAACAGCCTTACTTAATGCCAAGGTATCTTTATCCGGTGCTATTGATAATCTTATGGCTGCAATCAATACAGCTATTGCAGACGGACAAACGACTGTAGAAGAAAAGAAAAACGTCGATGATAAGTTTACTCTATTCAACTCTGCTTTCGCTAGTTTTAATACAGCTGTTGAAGAAGCAAACAAAGCTATTCACGACAAACTGAAAAGTTATTCCGATGAGTGTACAGCTGATTTGAAAGTACTCAATACTCAAATCTCCGCACAAGTGACACGGGTCGATAGCTTAACACAGAGGATAGATACTGCCGGGTGGATAACGACTTCCGACGGCAATAAGATATATGCTTCTAAAGAGCTGGAAAACGGTAATACGCTTATATCTTATATTAACCAGGCAGCCGGAGAAACTACAATTCATTCGTCTAAAATTAATTTAGAAGGAGCTGTTACCCTGTCTCTTATACA
>OJOV01002365.1_pt1 | contig 11764 bp, 9 predicted proteins | sample 1598281 | NCBI WGS metagenome assembly OJOV01 (sample SAMN03922469, study PRJEB24848) | human gut metagenome | isolation source: stool sample | host: Homo sapiens | place: Germany | collected 2010-11
CTCGTCGGCAGCGTCAGATGTGTATAAGAGACAGACGCGACAGCGACCCGCCCCAGCCGCGCAGTCGCGGCAGCATGTATTCGAGCTGTGCCAGCTCCACCTGCGCCTTGCCTTCGCGCGAAGTCGCATGCTGTGCGAAGATGTCGAGGATGACGGCGGTGCGGTCGACCACCTTCACTTTGGTGGCGTCTTCCAATGCGCGTCGTTGGCTCGGCGGCAGATCATCGTCGACGACGATGGTGTCCGCCTCGTCCTGCGCCACGATGCCGGCCAGTTCGCGCGCCTTGCCGGAACCCACGTATGTGGCCGCGTCCGGCTTGATGCGGTGCTGCAGCAGGCCGTCGCACACCACGGCGCCCGCGGTTTCGGCGAGCGCGGCGAGTTCTCGGAGCGATTCCTCGGCCGCGGCCTGCGTGGTCTCGCGGCTGGACCATACGCCTACGAGCACGACGCGTTCGAGCCTGACTTTACGGTATTCGACTTCGGTGACGTCCTGGATCTCGCCCAGACCCGCCACATGCTTCAATGCGTTGCGGGATTCGCGTTCCTGCCACTGTTCGTCGTGGGTTTCGCGAAGGTGTTCCCCGCCGTTGGTATCAAGCAGCACGTCGGATTGGTCGGCGAGCACTCCCCCGACGTCGCCTGCGGTCATGCTCTGCTCGATATCGTTGTCTTGGCTCAATGGCACCTCTCACGGTTGAACTATGGTGTCTTTATTATCATCATTGTCTAGAGACATGGGCATCCATGCTTTCGCCACGTGGACGGGCGCGGCGAAAAACACCATGGATTGCCGCAGACGAGCGTTTGCAAGGAGATCGGACATGGCACAGGCCGAACAGTATTTCGCGGCGGAGCCGCAGTCGAAGGACGTGCGCAAAACACTGCACGTCACGTTGCGCGGCAACGAGGCGGACGTGGAGGTGTCAAACGGCGTGTTCTCCGGCAACCGCGTGGATTTGGGCACGTCGGTGCTGCTGCGTCAGGCGCCGGAACCTCCCGAGGAGGGCACGTTCCTCGACCTGGGCTGCGGTTGGGGGCCAATCGCGTTGGCGTTGGGCTTCGCTTCGCCGAAGGCGGACATCTGGGCGTTGGACGTCAATGAGCGCGCGCTCGAACTGACCCGGCGCAACGCCGAGCTCAACGGCATGGGCAACATCCACGCGGCCACGGCCGACGGCATTCCCGCGGAGACGACGTTCGACCTGATCTGGTCGAATCCGCCGATTCGCGTCGGCAAGGAAGTCCTGCACACGCTGCTCATGACATGGCTTCCGCGGCTGAACGCGGGAGGCGCAGCATATCTGGTGGTGCAGAAGAATCTGGGTTCCGATTCGCTGATCCCGTGGCTCGCCACGCAGCTCGGCGACGGATATGAGGTAAGCAAGTACGCGAGTTCGAAAGGCTTCCGCGTCATCGAGGTTATGAAGGCATGAAATTCGAATATCCCTCCCAACTGCCGGTTTCCACGGCGCGCGACGACATCGCCGAAGCGGTCAGAGCAAGCCAGGTGGTGATCATTTCCGGACAGACGGGTTCCGGTAAGACCACGCAGCTACCGAAGATCCTGCTTGAGCTGGGCCGCGGCTCGCATGGCAGGCAGATCGTGCACACGCAGCCGCGCAGGCTCGCCGCACGTACCGTCGCCGAGCGAATCGCCAGCGAAATGGGCGTGAAGCTGGGCGAGGAAGTCGGCTATCAGGTGCGGTTCACCGACGAAAGCTCGCCGAAGACACGGCTGCGCGTCGTGACCGACGGTATCCTGCTGGCGCAGATCCAACGCGATCCCAAGCTCATGCAGTACGACACGATCGTCATCGACGAGGCGCATGAGCGCAGCCTGAACATCGATTTCCTGCTCGGCTATCTGACCGCGTTGCTGCCGAAACGACGCGATCTGAAGCTCGTCATCACGTCCGCCACCATCGATTCGGTGAAGTTCCAGGAGCATTTCGAACACGCGCTGCATACGAAAGTGCCGGTGATCGAAGTGTCGGGACGCACCTACCCCGTGCAGATCGTGTACGAGCCGTTGGGTACCGCGCCGGCGCTGATGCGCTCCGTGCCGGGCTTCGAAACCGGCGCGATGCCGGGAGACGCTGACTACGAGAGCCTGTCCGCAGCGCCGGATGGTAGGGATGGCCGCGATTCACGCGATACGAACGTGGACATGCCCACCGCCGTGGCACGCGCCTGCGCCGAACTGGTCATCCATTCAAGCCACGACCGCGGGCCACGCGACATCCTCGTGTTTGCCTCCGGCGAGCGCGACATCCACGAATTCGAAAACGCGCTGCGCCGCCATTACGGACCGCGCGCGGCGGACATGCGCCGCCCCGACGCGATCGAGATCGTGCCCCTGTTCGCCAGGCTCTCCTCGAAGGAGCAGCATAAGGTGTTCGAGCCGCACGAGCATCAGCGCATCGTGATCGCCACGAACGTGGCCGAAACGTCGTTGACGGTGCCGGGCATCCGCTATGTGGTCGATCCGGGCACGGCGCGCATCTCCCGTTATTCGAAGACGGCGAAGGTGCAGCGGCTGCCGATCGAACCAATCAGCCAGGCGAGCGCGAACCAACGTTCGGGCCGCTGCGGCCGTATCGCCGACGGCATCGCGATCCGCCTGTACTCACGTGAGGATTTCGAGACGCGTCCCGAATTCACGGAGCCGGAGATCCTACGCACGTCCTTGGGCGCGGTCGTCCTGCACATGCTGTCGGTGGGCGTGGCGCGCACCGCGCGGGATGTGACGGATTTCGGTTTCATCGACCCGCCGGATATGAAGGCCGTGTCCGATGGTTTCAACGAGCTGACCGAACTGAAGGCCATCGCCCGCAAGCATGGCGAAGTGGTGTTGACGCATACGGGCCGCATGCTGGCGCGCATCCCGATCGACGTGCGTTTGGGCCGCATGATCATCGAGGCCGCGAAGTCAACCACGCCGAACACACTGGCCGCCGTATTGGTGGTCGTGGCGTTCCTCAGCCTGCAGGATCCGCGCGAACGTCCCGATGAGAACCGTGAGGAGGCGGACCGCATCCACAACCGGTATGCGGACCCGACCAGTGACTTCCTGACCGCGTTGAACCTGTGGGACCGCGTGTTCCAAGCTGATGGCGAACCAAGCAATTCCGCACTGCGCCGCATCTGCAAGACCGAGTACTTGAGTTGGCTGCGCATGCGCCAATGGAAGGATCTGGTCGCCCAGCTGCGCGAAATGTGCCGGGAGTTCACATTCAAGCTCGGCGAGCCGATTCCCGTGTCCCGCCCACCGTTGGAAATCCGCCAGCTACCGCTCAACCAGCAGGCAGCGCATTCGCTGTGCTGCTCATGGGACGCGCAGGGCATCCACACGTCCATGCTTTCCGGCCTGCTGTCCATGATGGGCATGCAGATCGTGCGCGAGCCGAAGGCTTCCGATTTCGCCGGGCTCAAGGGAGCGGCACGGGCACGCGCGATGAAACGTGCGCAGAAGATGGCGAAGAACGACTATCAGGGCGCGCGCGGCACGCATTTCGCCCTGTTCCCCGCCTCCGCCGTAGCCAAGTCGACCCCGCAATGGGTGATGAGCACCGAACTGGTGGAGACAAGCCGGCTGTGGGCGCGGTACTCCGCCGAAATCGACCCAGCGTGGGCCGAACCGCTCGCCGGAGCGTTGACGCGCACCACCTACGCCGATCCGCACTGGTCCGGTTCGCGTGGCTCGGCCGTGGCGAGCGCGAAGGTGCTCCTGTACGGTCTGCCGATCGTGCAGGACCGCACCGTGCAATGGGGGCGCATCAACCCGCTCGAGGCACGCGACTTCCTCATCCGCCAAGGCCTGGTGGAAGGCGACATCCAGCAACGGTTCTCCTACGACGATTTCGTCATGCGGAACCGCGACATCCTCGAAGACGCGGCCGACGACGCGAGCCGCACCCGCCAGGTGGCGCAGACCGTCGGCGACGAGGACCTGTTCGACTTCTACAACGCCATCATCCCCAACACCGTCACCAGCGTGGCCGACCTGGCGAAATGGTGGAAGACAAGGCACGACGAGCAGCCCGACCTGCTGGATTTCGACCCGGACAAGGTGGAACGCCTCGCCGACTCCGATTCGGTGTCCTTGGACGACTATCCCGACCATTGGCATACGCTCGGCACCGACGGCTCCCCCATCGACCTAAGGTTGAGCTACATCTACGATCCGCACGACCCGAACGACGGCGTCACCGTGCACGTGCCGTTGAAGGCGCTGTCGCGGCTGACCCCGGAACAGTTCACATGGAACGTGCCGGGACTGCTGGACGGGCTCATCGTCGGCATGATCAAATCATTGCCGAAAACCCTGCGCGTACAGTTCGTACCCGCCCCGGACACGGCACGCAGGATCCGCGCCTGGATCGACGAACGCTACCCCGACCTACCCGGCTCCGGAAGCCAGCAAAAACCAAACCTGGCCCCCGAAAACGAGGATGGCGTCGCCGCATGGCCCGACCTGCCACACGCGTTCACCCAAGCGGCCATCAGCATCGTCGGCGCGCAAATCCACCCGGAAGTCCTCACTGGCGAACTGTGGAACAAGCTCGCACCATACCTGCGCATGACCTTCGCCGTGGAACAGCAGCTGCCACCCAACCGCAAGAACCAGCACGGCAGACGGCACGCGCGAGGCCCCGTCAAAACACTCGGCACCGGCAAATCACTCGTCGAGCTGCAACGCGAATTCGCCGAGCAGGCCAAAGCGTCCGCGCGCCACATGGTCGAGAAACAAGCCCGAAACGCCGGAGACCAAGGCAAAATCGTCGAAAAAGCCAACCTGCTCAACAAAGCGGGAGCAACCACCGAAGCACGCGCCACCATGCTCTGGCAAGGTGCACTCGACACGCTGCGCCTGCCCGGTGAACGCATCTCCTCACGCTGGCTCGGCACGGAAGCGCTCATGCTCGCCTCCGCCCCCTACAAGTCCACGAAGGAACTCACCGAAGACCTGCAATTGGCCGCCGTCAAACGACTCCTGCCGAACGTGGACCAGCTGCCCGACGACGAAGCGCTCGCCAACGCAGTGCTCGACGTGCGCGAAGTGTACGAGGACACCGTGTATGCGGTGGCGCATGACGTGATCGCCATACTGAAACGGTATGCGGAAGTCGACAAAGCCGTGTCCGGCAAAGCCGACCTGCCCCTGCTGAGCGTGCTGCAGTCGATCCGCGAGCACATCGCCACGCTCGTCTTCCCCGGTTTCATCGGCAAGACGCCACCGGACGCATTGCCGTCCATCGAACGATACCTGCACGCCGACCTGCTGCGCCTCGCCAAGGCGAAAAACGACAAGAACCGCGATGTGCGCTGGGCATGGGAAGCCGACGAAGCCAAACAACTCGCCGACAACACCATGGCGAAAGCACAACGCGAGCCAGCCGGCCCACGCCATGAAACACTCATGAAACAGGCCGAGACCTTGCGCTGGATGCTCGAGGAATTCTACGTATCCCTTTGGGCGCAGGAACTCGGCACGCCGAAACCGATCAGCCTGCAACGCATCAAAAAGGCCATCGCCTAGCCACCGACCAAACAACCCAACGAATTGTTCCGTTTCCTCAAACCAGTCAACGCTTCTTGAAGAAACGGAACAACTGCGATTCCCGAATCAACAACCCCGCAAACAGGCTCGCCACCATCACACCGGCGAACACAGCCAACGGCGTACGCACCGCAGCCGCCAACACCGCCACCCAATGCGCCACGATGAGCGATGCCATGAGCACCGCGTGCGCGCAGTAGATCGGACGGATGTGCGTCAGCGGCTCCACTCCCCTGCCCCGGTCCGCGAGCTTGCCGCCATACAGGTTGCTCCACAGGCAGGCCGCGCCGAAGATCACCAGTCCGACACTCAGATATTGCTCCGGCACATGCACTTCATCGCGCATGATCGGAGTCAGGTACGTGTAGAACACGTAGCTTGCGGCCGCGCCGCACACCACGTCGAGCACGCCCAGCTGGATGCGGCGGTCGAAGAACAGGCGGAACTGGGACAGGAAGCCGATTTTTGCCGCATGGCTGTTGCGCGGCAGCACGGCGACCATGCCGATGATGAGCACGACGGTAAGCGCGTTGACCAGATGGAACGCCCAACGCCAGCCGAACGCGTTGGCCACCCAAGTGCCGACCGGCACACCCACCACGGAGGCGATGGAGAAGCCGGAGAACACTCATGCGATGAATTTCGTGCGGAAGGTGTCGGTGGTCACATCGGGCGCGTAGGTCATGGCGATGGCCACCAGTGTGCCGGACACCAGCGCGATCAGGATGCGTCCGGCCATCAGCACCGCGTAGTTGGGCGCGAAGGCGCACAGCAGGTTGGCCCCCGCCAGGAACACGCCAATCAGCGTCATATGCGTGGTGAACCGCGGGAAGCGCGCGGACAGGGCCGAACCGAGCGGCGTGACCGGCGCGTACACGAACGCGAACAGCGACACCAGATTGCCGACCGTCACCTCCGACACCTTCAATCCGACGGCGATGTCCGGCAGGATGCCGACCATGATGAATTCGCTCATGCCGAGCATGAAGCTCGAGGCGATCAGGATAAGCACCGGAAGATTGAAGAACCGTTCCTTTGCCATGCCGCATCTCCCTTCCACACCGGGACATCAATCGATTGACGTAACCAATCCGAGGCAACACTATGCCATGCGCGATACAATATGACGCACGATGACACGCAAGACGAACAGCACGCGCAAAGCACGGAAAACCCGCAATCGCAAGCCCCTCAATCTCAAGAATCTCCGCACCATGTGGCGGAAGGCGAATCCCATCGCACGCATCGGCATGGTCGCCGCCGCGACCGTGGCAGCGATCGCGGCGATCGCCATCATCGTGGGGGCGGTGCGCTTCATCGGCTGGCGCGTGCAGGTGAACGAGGCGCTCACCGCGCAAAGCCAGTCGCAGTCGCAATACGACTTCAATCCCGGCAACATCATTTCCGACGGCACGTTCTTCAACGGCAATGCGTTGAGCGAGCAGCAGGTCAGCACCATCATCGAACAGCAGGGCGTGGCCTGCAGTGGCGAACGATGCCTGAAGTCCATGACGTTCAGCACCGAATCGCAGTCCGCGGACGAATATTGCCAGGCTTATGATGGTGGCCCGAACGAAAGCGCGGCGGCGATCGTCTACAAGGCGGGCAAGGCATGCGGCATCAGCCAGAAGGTGCTGCTCACCGTGTTGCAAAAGGAGCAGCATCTGCTCACGGCCACCAATCCAAACGATTTCCAATTCAAAGCGGCGATGGGCCTGAGCTGCCCGGATGATGCGAACTGCGACCCCACCTATGCCGGCTTCTTCAAACAGGTGTACGGCGCGGCCAAACGGTACCAGTACTATCTTCGGCACGAGGGACGCTACGGCTACCATGCCGGACGGCTCAATTACATCCAGTACAATCCAAATGCCAGCTGCGGCGGCAGCAACGTGTACATCGAGAACCGGGCGACCGCGCTGCTGTACATATACACCCCGTATCAGCCGAATGCCGCGGCGCTCGAAGCGGGGGCCGGTGAAGGCGATTCCTGCTCGTCATACGGCAACCGCAATTTCGCGATTATCTACCATTCGATGTTCGGCAGCCCGCGAGGCTGATGCATCCCAATGAGGATATGCCGTTCGAGCATATCCTCGACCAGTCCGACACCGATTCCCCGTGGCCTTTCCGCCATAGACGTGTGCGAAACGCACGAGCAAGGCCGTCGCCCGGTTTATGTTCCGGACGGCGGCCTCGTGTATGACGTTTTTTCTATCGATGGTCCGCGATCACAGCTTCGGCAGATACTTCTTCAGCTCGAACGGGGTGACCTGCTTGCGGTACTCATCCCATTCCTGATGCTTGTTGCGCAGGAAGTATTCGAACGCATGCTCGCCGAGCACATCCGCCACGAAGTCGGACTTCTCCATGATCTTCAGAGCCTCGTCAAGCGATTCCGGCAGCGGCTGGATGCCCATGGCCTGGCGTTCGGCGTCGGTGAGCTCCCACACGTCGTCACTGGTCGGCTCCCCCAGCTGCATCTGTTTGTCGATGCCATCGAGTCCGGCGGCCAGCAGCACGGAGTATGCGAGGTACGGATTGGCGACCGGGTCCAACGCGCGGAATTCCATACGGGCGGAGTTGCCCTTACCTGGCTTGTACTGCGGGATGCGCAGCAACGCGGAACGGTTGTTATGGCCCCAGCAGATGTAGCTCGGCGCTTCGGCACCGCCCCACAGCCTCTTGTAGGAGTTGACGTACTGGTCGGTGACCGCGCAGATCTCGGCCGCGTGGTACAGGATGCCGGCGGCAAACTGACGTGCGGTGACGGACATATTGAATTCCTGGCCGGCCTCGTAGAACGCGTTGGCATCGCCTTCGAACAGGCTCAGATGCGTGTGCATGCCGGATCCCGGAGCGTCGACAAGCGGCTTCGGCATGAAGCTGGCATGGATGCCACGCTCCAGAGAGATCTCCTTGACGACGGTGCGGAAGGTCATGATGTTGTCGGCCGTGGTGAGTGCGTCCGCATATCGCAGATCGATCTCGTTCTGGCCTGGCCCCGCCTCATGATGCGAGTATTCCACCGAAATGCCCATCTGTTCGAGCATATTGACGGTGGCGCGGCGGAAGTCCATGCCAGGGCTACGCGGCACGTGATCGAAGTAACCGCCCTCGTCGATTGGTTTCGGTGTACGGGACCAATCATCCTGCTTCTCGAACAGGTAGAACTCGATTTCCGGATGCACGTAGAACGTGAATCCCTTTTCCTTGGCTTTGGCCAGCGCCTGCTTGAGCACATGGCGTGGATCGCCCAACGATGGCTCGCCATTGGGGGTGAGCACGTCGCAGAACATACGTGCGGTGCCCTGCGGGCCTCCGCGCCACGGAAGAATCTGGAACGTCGACGGATCGGGCTTGACGATCATATCGTCTTCGGACACGCGGGTGAGGCCTTCCACGGCGGAACCGTCGAATCCGAGCCCTTCCTCGAATGCGGCTTCCAGTTCCGCCGGCGCGATGGCCACGGACTTCAGTGTTCCCAACACATCCGTGAACCATAGACGAATGAAGCGCACGTCGCGTTCCTCGACCGTGCGCAAAGCAAACTCTTGCTGTTTATCCATAGTGTCCAATCGTTCCATGCGCATGTTACGAACGTCGTTAACACATGCCGTGTCGCGACATGTCAGCGTGCGACTTCGAGGGCTTCCTCCAGCGTGAAGGCGCGCGCGTACAGCGATTTGCCGAGAATCGCGGCGTCCACGCCCAGTTCGGCGAGCTCCTTGATGTTGCGCAGGTCGTCGAGCTTGGAGATGCCACCGGATGCGGTGACCTTCGCGTCGGTGCGGGACGCCACTTCGCGCAGCAGCTCGATGTTCGGGCCGCTCATCATGCCGTCGCGTGCCACGTCGGTGACCACGTAACGGGAGCAGCCGACGGAGTCGAGGAACTTCATGGTCTCGAACAGGTCGCCACCTTCCTTCACCCAGCCGCGGGCCGCGAGGGTGTGGCCGCGCACGTCAAGGCCGACGGCCACGCGGTCGCCGTACTTCTTGATGACGGAAGCGGTCCAGTCGGGGTTCTCCAGAGCCGCGGTGCCGATGTTCACGCGGGCCGCGCCGGCTTCGAGCGCCGCGTCGAGCGAGGCGTCGTCGCGCACGCCGCCGGACATTTCGATGTTGACCTTGTCGCCCAGTTCCTTGACGATGGCGCGCAGCTGGTCACGGTTGTTGCCGGTGCCGAATGCGGCGTCGAGATCGACGAGGTGGATCCATTCCGCACCCGATTCCACCCACGTGCGGGCGGCTTCCAGCGGGGAGCCGTAGTCGGTTTCGGAGCCGGATTCGCCTTGGCGCAGGCGCACGGCCTTGCCATCACGGACGTCGACGGCGGGAAGCAGCGTCAAAGACATGTCATACCTTTCGTTGCGTTGAACGGTTTTCGGCCGTTCAACGGATCTTGCAATTACCGATTTGAATTTACGATTTTGCGATTGTTGCGATTGCCTTGCGCGAATCCGCGTTCAGAACGTCGCGACCCAGTTACGCAGCAGCTGCGCGCCGGCTTCGGCGGATTTCTCCGGATGGAACTGCGTGGCGAACAACGGTCCACGTTCGTAGGCGGCCACGAATCGGCTGCGCCCGTAGGTGCACCACGTCACATGCTCTTCCGCGTCGCCGAAGTCCAGCTGGTCGGCGGAGGTGTCGGCAGGCGAAGCGCTCATCGCGGCAAAGGAGTGCACGAAATAGAATCGTTCGTTCTCCACGCCCTTGAGCAGCACGGAACCTTCCGGCGCTTCGACGGTGTCCCAACCCATGTGCGGCACCACGTCGGCGTCGAGCAGCTCGACATCGCCCTTGATCAGACCGAGACCGGGCGTGCCGTCGCCATGTTCCATGCCACGTTCGAACATGATCTGCTCGCCCACGCAGACGCCGAGCACCGGGCGGCCGGCGCACAGACGGTCTTTGATGACCCTGTCTCCGCCGACGCTTTTCAGTCCTTCCATGCATGCGCCGAACGCGCCCACACCCGGCACCACCAGTCCGTCGGCTTCCAGAGCCTGACGATGGTCGGACGTGAGGGTCACGTCGAGGTCGAGATTGGCCAGCGCGCGCACCATGGAACGCACGTTGCCGAAACCGTAATCGAACACCACCACGGAAGTCATGGGCGCTCTCCTTCTTTTGCTTGCCGAAGAATCCATCCTTCGGGGAAAAACTTATTCGATGCTTGACGAACCACGACCGAATCGCGTGTGCTCGGCGAGGATCTTCATGGCGTCATCACGGGTCAGGCTTGCGGAATCGACGGTTTCCACGCCGGAATCACGCATCCCCTGAACGTCGGTGATGCCCAGCAGCAGGTCTTCGACGAACGGCGCGGTGGAGGTGAACAGCACCGGTGGCGCGAACGTCTGGCCGACCTTGCCTTGCAGGTACATCGTCGCCTCGAGCTTGTCCGCACGGTTGATCGCGAGGACGGCAGGCATGCCGGAGACCACGGTGGTCAGATCTTTGATGGCCGCTTCCGGGCCATCGCCGTCGAGATTGCGTAATACAGCGACCGCGCCTTGCGGTGAGGCGAGGCATTGCGCGGAGATGTCGGACAGTTGGCAGAACGCGGCGAACAGGCGTGCGGAGGCAAGTCGGGTGATGATCACCGCGACTTTCGCACGGTTGCCCAGCAGTCCCTGCAACTCGTCGTCGAATGACAGCGAGTTCTCGGCTTCGGACAGTACCGCGTCGGCTTCCTTCGATTGCAGGCCGTCCTGCGATTCGTCGGAAGACGCATCGGAATTAACCGTCTCATCCGGCTGATCGAATGGCACCTGCGCGGGAGCATCGTTCTGTTGGGCAGCTTCCTCGTCCTGGAATTCCTTTTCGAAGCCGGCCATGGCCGCTTCCAGCTCCTCTTCGCTGAAATGCATGCCGTCGTCGTTGGTCTTCCCCAAGCCGTCGAAACCGTTCAAATCGTCCTTGTCGTCGGACATCACAGCGCGCCCTTCGTGCTGGGAATGCCGTCGACGCGCGGATCGGGTTCGATGGCGAAACGCAATGCGCGGGCCAAAGCCTTGAATTCGGCTTCGGCGATGTGGTGCGGGTCGCGGCCGGAAATCACGTGCAGGTGCAGGCAGATGCCGGCATGCATGGCGATGGATTCCATGACGTGGCGAACGAGCGAACCGGTAAAATGCCCGCCAATCATGCAGTATTCGAAGCCTTCCGGCTCTCCGGTGCACACGCAGTACGGACG
>OJOV01002382.1_pt1 | contig 11671 bp, 9 predicted proteins | sample 1598281 | NCBI WGS metagenome assembly OJOV01 (sample SAMN03922469, study PRJEB24848) | human gut metagenome | isolation source: stool sample | host: Homo sapiens | place: Germany | collected 2010-11
GCCGCAGAAGCCGCTGGGCCGGTACGGACGGATGCGCCGGATGTACCTGATGGAGAATCGCCCGGTGCTGTACAACTCGATGCTGCTGACCGGGAAGCTGCATCCGCACCTGCTGGAAGTGGAGCAGGCAGCGGAGAACCAGAAGCAGCAGATGATGACCGAACTGCTGAAGCAGAACCCAGCCCCGGACAAAGCGAAGAACCAACTGATGTGGGTGCAGCACATGAACAGCCTGAAAGCACAGGTGGAAGAAGTGATCCTGATGGAACTGATTTACAACTGAGTTTTTTCAATCTCAGCATCCCTACCGAAGCCCAGCAAATTGAAGCAATCGACCGAGCGGAGAACGAGAAATCGTCCTCCGCTTTTTCCTTGTCACAGGCAGAGATCGAACATGAACTGCGCAAACACGGCTCCGGCTTTCAGGATGGCAAGCAGCGAATTATTGAGCTGTACCAGACCCAGCCTGACAAAAAGCTCCGTGCCAAGGCACTGGCAAAGGAGTACGGCATCGGCGGTCATTCCCACGATTATCTGGATGGCAGTAGCGGATTTGTGAATTACGATGGAAAAGGCTTGGAATTTGTCCACTACCCGGATTATCAGAAAATCCCGTTGAGCTGGATACAGGTGGAAAAGTATATCGACCTGATGATTCAGTCTGATCGGTATCTGACGGATGCGGAAAAAGAGCAGCGTACTGTCAGACAGGAGGCTGAGCGTCAGCTCCCGATGCTGGACGGCACGGTTGCCGCAGAGTACACTGCCCTGAAAGAGCAGTATCCTAATACTCTTGTGGGCTTTGAACTGAACGGCAACTATCTGTTCTATGACAAAGATGCCGTTGCTGTGGAGCAGATTCTGCATACCAATCTTCTGTCACAGGAAAATACGCTCGGCAAGGTCAAGGTAACTGGCTTTCCGAGTGAGCAGTGGGTAGCAAAATCCAAAAAGCTGTGGGCAGAGGGCAATAACGTCTATCTGGCTGGCTTGAACGAAGATGGCTCCCACCACCAGACAAAATATCTCCGGGAATCGGATTATTTACCGATTGGCAGCATCGTCAAGCTGGATGACCGGGATTTTCGGGTGGAACACGTTAATTTTATGTTCAAATCCGTCAGCTTGCAGGACATGGAGCTGACGAAAAACAGACTGCCCATTTTCCGCAACGAGCATCTGCCGCACATCCGGGAACTGTACGAAGAACAGCAGGACGCAGCCATTGAGCTGGTTCCCGAAAAAGAGGTCAGCTATAAGGTCGGGGACGAAGTTGTAGTAGACCTTCCCACCAGAACAATTGAAGGAACCATCGGCTATGTTGGTGAAACCGATGTGCGCATCGACACCAGTGCGCATGGGCAGTCATGGGATAACGAGGTAATCAACAAGCAGCAGTTTGAGGACGGTCTGCGGCAGGATGAGCCTACGCCCGATGAAGAATTGGATAAACTGCCTATCTCCACAGAAGTCAATGGTGAATGGCAGACTTTTCCGAATGCTGCTGCCGCAAATGAAGCCCTGAACGCTGAACCTGTGCCGGAAGCTGCGGGAAATTTTCACATTACAGATGATAATTTGGGTGTCGGAGGCCCCAAGCAGAAATTCGCCCGCAATATTGAAGCCATCCAGACCTTGCGCACTTTGGAGCAGGAGCATCGCGGTGCCACCGCCGAGGAGCAGCAGGTGCTTTCACAGTATGTAGGCTGGGGCGGTCTTGCAGATGTCTTTGACCCCAACAAGGAAAACTGGTCTGCCGAGTACACCCAACTGAAAGGGTTGCTCACCGAAGAGGAGTATGCCGCCGCCCGCGCTTCCACTCTGAATGCCCACTATACCTCTCCGGTGGTAATTCGCGCCATCTATGATGCTGTGGAAAAGATGGGCTTCCAGTCTGGAAATATCTTGGAGCCTTCCATGGGTATTGGCAACTTTTTCGGTATGCTGCCCTCTGGCATGGCTGACAGCCGTCTGTATGGTGTGGAACTGGATTCCATCACCGGACGCATCGCCCAAAAACTATATCCACAGGCCGACATTACGGTTGCTGGCTTTGAAACCACCGACCGCCGAGATTTTTACGACCTTGCCGTAGGTAATGTCCCTTTCGGTCAGTACAAAGTCAACGACAAGGCGTACAACAAACTGGGTTTTTCTATCCACAACTACTTTTTCGCCAAGACTATCGACCAGATCCGACCGGGCGGCGTGATTGCTTTCGTGACCAGCCGTTTCACGATGGACAGCAAAGACAGCAGTGCCCGCAAGTACATGGCGGAACGTGCTGATTTGCTGGGAGCCATCCGCTTACCCAACAACGCTTTTAAGGCAAATGCAAGCACCGAGGTTGTTTCGGATATCCTCTTTTTGCAGAAGCGTGACCGCCCTGCAGACATCGAACCTGCATGGGTGCAGCTGGGGCAGACCGAAGATAGCTTCAATATCAATCAGTATTTTGTAGACCATCCGGAAATGGTGCTGGGAAATTTGGAACTAGAAAGCACCCAGTACGGCCATGACCTGACCGTTGCACCAATCGAAGATGCAAACCTTGCAGACCAGCTTACCGAAGCGGTGCAGCACATCGAGGGCCAGTACACTGCGGTGGAGATTGCCGCTCCGGACGTCGCCGATGCGGAAGTGCAGCGCAAAACTCTGCCCGCAGACCCTACCGTGAAGAATTTCAGCTATACTGTGGTGGATGGTGAAATCTACTACCGCGAGAACTCTATCATGACGCAGATCGAACTGTCCGACAACGCCAAAGGCCGTGTGGCTGGCATGGTGGAACTGCGGCAGATCGTCAACGAGTTGATCGACCAGCAGTTGAATGACTTCCCGGACGAGGATATCAAGGCATCGCAGGCAAAGCTGAATTATGCCTACGATGCGTTTACTGCAAAATACGGTCTGATCAACGACAAGAAAAATGCCCGCCTGTTCGATGATGACAGCTCCTATTATCTGCTCTGCTCGCTGGAGAATCTGGACGAGAATAAAAATCTCAAGTCCAAGGCAGATATGTTTACCAAGCGGACGATTCGGCCAGAGCGTGTTGTCACCAGCGTGGATACCCCCAGTGAAGCACTGGCAGTGTCCATCGGGGAGCATGGCAAAGTAGACCTGCCTTATATGGCAGAACTGCTGGGCACTCCCGGTAACTATGAGCGCATCACCACCGAATTGTCCGGCGTGATTTTCAAAGACCCTGCTGCGGATGCTGACGACCCGGAAGCCGGCTGGCAAACAGCGGACGAATACCTTTCGGGTAATGTGCGCGATAAACTACGGATGGCACAACTTGCTGCAGAAAGCCGCTCGGAGTTCAAGGGCAATGTGGACGCACTGACTAAGGCGCAGCCCAAAGATTTGGAAGCTTCTGAAATTGATGTGCGGCTGGGTGCCACATGGCTTGCCCCCTCTATTGTGCAGCAGTTCATGATGGAAACTTTTCAGCCGCCCTATCGTATCCGCTACAACAATGCCATCACCGTTCGCTACTCCCCTTACACTTCCGAATGGCGAATCAGCAATAAATCTGCTACTGGCTTTGGTGACATTATGGCCACCGAAACCTACGGTACCCGCCGAGCCAACGCTTACAAGATTTTGGAGGATACCTTGAATTTGCGTGACAGCCGCGTTTATGATACCATCGAGGAGAATGGGAAAGAAAAGCGTGTGCTGAATCAAAACGAAACCACCCTCGCCCAGCAGAAACAGCAGGCCATCAAGGACGCATTTGCTGGCTGGGTCTGGAAAGATCCACAGCGACGCGCCCTACTGGTAAAAAAGTACAACGAGCTTTTTAACAGCACCCGCCCCCGTGAGTATGACGGTAGTCACATTCATTTTGTGGGCATGAACCCGGAGATCAATTTGCGAGAGCATCAGCGCAATGCGGTTGCCCATGTGCTGTATGGGTACAACACCCTTTTGGCGCACGAAGTCGGTGCTGGCAAGAGTTTTGAGATGGCGGCTTCCGCTATGGAACTGAAACGTCTGGGCTTGTGTCAGAAAAGTCTTTTTGTCGTGCCAAACCATTTGACGGAACAATGGGCCAGCGAGTTTTTACGTCTGTACCCCCATGCGAAGCTGCTGGTTACCAGCAAGAAAGATTTTGAACCCGGTAATCGAAAAAAATTCTGTGCGAGAATTGCGACCGGTGATTATGATGCAGTTATCATCGGACACAGCCAGTTTGAAAAGATACCCTTGTCCGCAGAACGACAGGAGCGTCTGATTCAGGAACAGATGGATGAAATCGAGGAGGCCATCGAAGAAGCGAAAGCACAGGTTGGCGAGCATTTCACAGTAAAGCAGCTGGAAAAGTTGCGCAAGTCTCTGAAACAGAAACTGGAAAAGCTGCAAGGCGCAGACCGTAAAGATGATGTGGTTACGTTTGAACAATTGGGCGTAGACAGGTTGTTTGTGGATGAGAGCCAAGCGTTTAAGAACCTCTACTTGTACACGAAAATGCGTAATGTCGCAGGTTTGAGTACGAGCGAGGCACAAAAATCCAGCGATATGTTCGGCAAGTGTCGCTATTTGGACGAGATCACCGGTGGCCGTGGCGTGATTTTTGCAACGGGTACACCCCTGAGCAACAGTATGACCGAGATGTACACCCTCATGCGCTACCTCCAGTACAACACCTTGCAGCAGAAAGGGTTGACCCATTTTGATGCGTGGGCTTCTACTTTTGGTGAAACTACTACTGCCATCGAACTTGCGCCCGAAGGCACCGGATACCGTGCACGCACTCGTTTTGCGAAGTTCTTCAACTTGCCTGAACTGATGGCGATGTTCAAAGAAGCAGCAGATATCAAGACCAGCGACCAGCTTCATCTCCCGGTGCCTGATGCAAAATTTGAGACGGTAGTGGTCAAGCCTTCGGAAATCCAACAGGACATGGTGCAGGCGTTGAGCGAACGTGCAGCCGAAGTCCACAGCGGTTCTGTTGACCCTTCTGTGGATAATATGTTGAAAATCACGTCGGATGGCCGCAAAATCGGTCTTGACCAGCGGTTGATGAATTCCGCTCTGCCCGATGACCCCAACAGCAAGTTAAATGCCTGCGTCAACAACGTCCTGCGCATCTGGAACGACACCAAAGAGCAGAAGCTGACCCAGTTGATTTTCTGCGATATGTCTACTCCCAAGGGGGACGGTTCGTTCAACGTTTATGATGATATCCGCTCCAAGCTGCTCAACGCCGGTGTGCCCGAACAGGAGATCGAGTTCATCCACAACGCAGATACGGAGAACAAGAAAGCAGAACTTTTCTCCAAGGTACGCAGCGGACAGGTGCGTGTGCTGCTGGGCAGCACTGCCAAAATGGGAGCAGGAACCAACGTCCAGACGCTGCTCGTAGCGGTGCATCATCTGGATGTAGGCTGGCGTCCGTCGGATATGACTCAGCGCAATGGCAGAATCATCCGTCAAGGCAATCAAAACAAACAAGTGTACGTCTATAATTACGTCACTGAATCGACATTTGACGCCTACTTGTACCAGACCTTAGAGAATAAGCAGAAGTTCATTTCGCAGATCATGACGAGCAAGTCGCCTATGCGCTCCTGCGATGATATTGATGAGCAGGCTCTGTCTTACGCTGAAATCAAGGCTCTGTGTGCTGGTGACCCGCGCATCCGGGAAAAGATGGATTTGGACGTGCAGGTGGCAAAATTGAAAGTTCTGCGCGGTGACTTCCAGAATCAGAAATATCGTCTGGAGGATAAGCTGCTCAAAACTTTCCCGGAGGAGATCCAGAAACAGAAAACCCGCATTGCTGCTTTACAACAGGATTCACAGATTGCAGCAGCACACCCGCAGGACAAAGAAAACTTCTGCGGCATGACCATCAAGGGCATGGTGTACGATGACAAAAAGGCTGCAGGCGAACGGCTGCTGCTGGCTCGGCAGGAGATGCCCAATGCTGATATGATGCTGCTGGGCACCTACCGTGGCTTTGAACTGAACATTCGATTCGACAGCTTCAAGAATGAGCATCAGGCCGTACTTCGGGCAGAGCTGAGTTACCCGGTGTCGCTGGGCGATGATGCGCGCGGCAATATCACTCGTCTGGACAATGCCATCGACAATTTCGCTGACCGTATTGCAGATGCCGAAAATGCTCTGCAAAACCTTGAACAGCAGAAGCAGGCCGCAGAGGTCGAAGTGGCAAAGCCCTTTGCACAGGAGGAAGAACTGGCTGAAAAGTCTGCCCGCCTTGCTGAATTGAACGCCTTGCTGAACATCGACCGTGACCGCAGTTCCTCGCAGGATACTCCCGAAGAATCCGAGAAAACCGAAGCACCCGCAACTCGTCCGTCTGTGCTGGCTGCACTGGGGGGAAAAAATCAATCAGTCGGAGCCTGTCAAACCGTTCCGCAGCTACTATGATAAGGATGGTGATGCACGATGAAAGAGAAGCGGGATGAAATCATCATCCTGCGCTTGAGCAAAACAGAAAAGAACCGTATCTATGAAAAGATTCTCAGTATGGGCATCCGAAGCCTGAGTGCCTATATCCGCAAGATGGCACTGGACGGCTATTGCCTGCACCTCGACTTGAAAGAACTGCAACGCATGGCATATCTCTTGCAGATGTGCAGCAACAATCTGAACCAGTACGCCAAGCGTGCCAACGAGTGCGGCAAGGTCTACGCCGCCGACATGGAGGACCTGCGGCAGCGGCTGGATGAGCTGATTGAGATCGGCAACGAGCTGGAGTGCACCCGATATAAGGCAATGTATCTGGCAGGTGCTACCGATTACGAAAAATTATCCAAATGATCTCGATGCCGCCTCCGGGCGGCATTTTTTCTTTGCAATAGGGGGTGATGATGCTGGCAGCAACACGGCTGATTGCGCTGCACAAAAACAAGGGCATGACCGTTGCGGCCTGCCTGAAAAAACGCACGGACTATATCGAAAACCCGGACAAGACTGCGCAGGGGCAGTTTGTCAGCAGCTATGCCTGCAGCACCCTGACAGCAGATGAAGAGTTTATGCTTACCAAGCGGCAGTACGACCTTGTAAACGGACGAAGGCAGAAAAGCGACGTGATCGCTTATCAGATACGGCAGTCCTTCCGTCCGGGGGAAATCACCGCAGAGGAGGCTAACAAAGTAGGCTACGAACTGGCCATGCGCTTTACCAAGGGCAAGCACGCCTTTGTGGTGGCAACGCACACGGACCGGCAGCACATCCACAACCATGTGATCTTCAACTCCACAGCATTGGATGGCAGCAGAAAGTTCCGGGATTTTTTCTTTTCAGCGTTGGCAGTGCAGCGGTTGAGCGACCTGATTTGCTTAGAACACCAGTTGTCCGTCATTGAAAAGAAGCCCTACCGGGAACGGCAGAAGCGCATCGTCTACCCGCCTAAGGAGAGCAACCGTGACCGCCTGTGCGGAATTATCGACACCATCCTTGCAGAAAAGCCGGGGGACTACGAAGCATTTTTGCAAAAGCTGGAGCAGCAGGGCTACGAGGTGAAGCGTGGCAAGCATACAGCGGTGAAGGGCAAGGGACAGAAACGCTTTATTCGGTTCCGAACTCTGGGCACCGGCTATGGCGAGGACGAAATCAAGGCGGTGCTGGAGGGTAAGGCGAAACACCAACCTTATCAGAAGAAGCCTCCCAAAGAACAGCCCTTCCAGTTGCTGGTGGACATTCAGGGAAAAATGGCAGAGGGCAAAAGCGTCGGCTACAAAAAGTGGGCGACCAAGTTCAACCTGAAGGAGATGTCCAAGACGCTGCTATTTTTACAGGAGCAGAAAATCGGCAGTGCCGAGGAACTGCGGGAACGTGCAGCGGCGGCAACGGAACGCTATCATGCCATGGGCGATTCCATCAAGGCGGCAGAAACGAGGTTGGCCGAAATCGCCGTCCTGAAAACCCACATCATCAACTATGCCAAGACCCGCCCAGCCTATGATGCCTACCGCAAGTCAGGGTACAGTAAAAAGTTTTTGGAAGCCCACCGGGAGGAAATCACCCTGCACAAGGCAGCGAAAGCTGCCTTTGACGAAGCCGGGATGAAAAAGCTGCCGAAGGTCAAGGAGTTGGATGCGGAGTTCTCAGAACTGCTGACCAAGAAGAAAGCTGCTTACCCGGACTACCGCAAGGCACGGAACGAGATGCAAGAACTGGTTCGGGCGCAGAAAAACGTAGAACGCTTTTTTGCAGAGGAAAAGGACACCATCGAAAAAGCGCAGACCCGATAAACGAATACCGCCGAGGACTCTTCCCATTTTGGGGAGATGTCCTCGGCGGCTTTTTTAGTTTATATAGCAGCGGTCCTGTTTTATAAGCCAATCTTCACACAGCCGCTGGGCTTCGTCCTTTGTGCAGCAGGTGCAGTTGAAAAGTTTGCCACGGATGGAACAGTAAGTGTAGTGTACCTTCGGGACTCCATTAGCATCTCGAAAATCAACGCAGCGTTCCTCACCGGGCAGCAGATAGATCGTATCCACGTTCAGTAGCTCCTTTTACCTTCGTTCATGTGCCAAGGGGCACAACATTTGCTATTGTACCATGTACCGTCCCCAAAGACCATTGCTTTTTTGACCAAAGATACGCACAAAAATTTTCCACCTTGAAATCACCCGAATAGCGTTGAATAAGCACAAATGGATTGTGTATAACAAAAATTGCGACAGGTATGCTATTGGTGTGCAACAAACACAATTAGAATGTGAGGTCGCTATGAATACGCTTTTAGGTCAACGAATACGAGAGCAGCGCAAGGAAAAAGGCTGGACGATTGAACAGTTTGCAGAACGGGTCGATTTGTCAGCAAATTATGTTGGAGATTTAGAGCGCGGAGTAAAAATCCCTAAACTGGAAACCTTTATCCGAATCGTCGAGGTGCTGGACGTATCCGCAGATGTGCTTATCCGGGATTCCGTTCCATCCGCATCCCATGTGGCAGATGACGAACTGAGCAGAAAGCTGAGCCAGCTCACACCGGGGCAGAAGAAAGCTGCCATTGACATTCTGAATGCATACACAGACAATATCCCCTATATCACAAAATAACACCTATGTCAAAGAACGCCAGCAAACGTGCTGACGCTCTTTCTTTTTGCCCTCAAATAGTCTATAATCAACACTATAAGCGTGCATATAACACTAATAGGGAGTATTTGAGGTGAACGACATGACAATCCTACCCAATATCGAAGAAGCAATGGAAGATGCCCGGAATGGAAAGCTGAGTCCGTATTGGCAGAACGATCTCAAACGTGAATGCCTGCATAGGAAGTTATCGGCTGAAGAACGGCAGGCGCTTTCGGAACTGAATCGCATTTTGTCCGAGACTCCGCAATGGAGCGGCGAAGAAGAACTGTGTATCGAAATGGAGAACATCGGTGGCAGGGTTCGCTTCTGTCACTTTTGGGATGAGCACTACTCCATGGTGCAGTTGACGGAAGACCGCAACGGAAAATACTCCGCAGCCTACGTTCTGGATGCAGAAACTACCCCGGATGTGCGTAAGGAGGCGGCATTGCAGGCACAGAAAGAACTTGCGGACTGTATGCAGGTGTGGGGCATTCCCCAACAAGCGTTTTGCAACGCAAAATAAGCAGATGTATATACGTCTGCACTGCTTGCTACAATGGTGTTGGTTCTGAGAAGCTCACAGCCAGTGAGCTATACAGATGCCCAAACCTAAGCTACAATGAAGATGTGCTGAGAGAACGAAGCATTGCTTGAGCTGAACGCTCGTACGCGCAAACTGTTCTCCGCCATCTCCATTGCAGCGTTCGATTGACGCAGGTTGAGTTATCGGCAGATAAAAATGTTGCCGTATATTCGTGTCACAAAGCAAGCTGAATCGGTAATGGGCATAGGCGGAACCGGCATTCAAGGAGGTCAGAAAAATGGAAGCTGCTGTTATTACCGCCGTCGGTATCGATGTGTCTAAGAGCAAAAGCACAGTTGCGGTACGGAGACCCGGAGGCGAAATCGTACTTCGGCCTTTCGAGATCCACCACACGAACAGTGACTTGAAAAAGCTGGCATCCACACTCAAAAACTGGGAGGCGATATCCGTATTGTAATGGAACATACCAGTACGTACTGGAGACCGATCGCACTGACATTGAAGGAAGCGGGCTTTTTTTCCGTTGTCAATGCGATTTGCGGTTGAATAGGAGCTTCTTGTCCTTCATCTGTCTGCTTCTCCCTCATTTCTGCGCTGAGACGCAGAGCCAGCCTTTCTTTTTGTGTATCTGCACCTCGTGAAAGCCCGCCTGCTCCAGATACGCCTTCAGCTCGGTGTCCTTATAGATGGTCATGCCACCGATGATCTCCGTCCACCTCTCGTCCTTGTCCGTGTCGCCGTTTGCTTCGTTGCAGATGAGAAATGTCCCGCCGACCTTCAGCACCCGGTAAACCTCCCGGAAGCACCGAGGCAGATCAGGCCAGAAATAGACGGTTTCAAAGGCCGTCACCGCATCGAACCAGTTGTCCGTAAACATCATATCTGCCACGCTGCCTTGCAAAACGGCGCAGCGACCCTCCGCGATGGCGACGTCGTTGACCTTTTTCGACTTCTCCACGCTGACGGGCGAATAGTCGATGCCCTTGACGACGCCCTGTGGGCATTTTTTCAGCAGCCGTCGGATGTTCGCCCCACCGCCGCAGCCGCAGTCCAGCACCTTGGCGTCCGGCGCAGTATTCAGAAATTGAAGCCCCCACCGGGCCACGGCGCTGTGACCGAGATTCATCATGGCGACCATAATTTTCCCGCCAAAGCCCACGGGCTTGCGGGTATTTTCAAAGAATGACATATCACACCTCCATTTTTACACACTCGGCATAGGTCAGCGGGAACGAAGCTTTCAGGACAGCGCTTTTCCGCACCGTCCAGCCGTTTTGCCGCAGGAAACGCAGATATTCCTCGCTCGTCCATCTGCTGTGGAGAGGGAAGCCTGCCAGCTTCATGAAAAATGCCTTGACCTTGCCGGAAAACGAGTTTCCCGCGTGGGTGAAGGTCGGCGCGATGAGCACGCCGTCCTCTTTCAGCACCCGCTTGATTTCTTGTAGGGCTTTTTCCGGCTGCGGCACGATGTGCAGCGCATTGGACACGATCACCACATCAAAGGACTTATCCGCATAGGGAAGGCGGAACATATCCTGCACGGAAAAGTGCAGCTTGGCAGAGTGGTTATCACGCTTGGCCTCTGCAATCATCTCCGCGGAGGCATCCGTCGCCTCGATGTGCGCTGCCGCGTTCACAATGTGCTTTGCAATCAGTCCCGTGCCGGTCGCCAGCTCCAGCACCGTTTTGGCTTTCACCACCGGCCGGATCAGCTTATACATCTCTTCGTATGCCGCCCGATCCTTTCGCATAAAGCGGTCGTAACGACCGGCATTTTTGTCCCAGAAGGTCTTTCGTTCTTTCATAGCCGTTGCCCTTATCTCTTCTTTATTTTTTGCCGCATTGTGCCTCTCGGAAAGGATTCAAAGTGCCACTAAATTTTCCCGTGCAGGCATCTGTCCCGCCGCTCTCAGGCGTATTCTAACAGTGCATTGCACGCCGGACAAAGCGCCTCGCCCCTTGTCCAATGCACGCCACAATAATACCGGCGCACCATGAGCGTAACGGTTTCGATCTCCTTTTCCTTGTTCAAGTTCTGAAGTCCTTTCTGTTTTA
>OJOV01002383.1_pt1 | contig 11668 bp, 9 predicted proteins | sample 1598281 | NCBI WGS metagenome assembly OJOV01 (sample SAMN03922469, study PRJEB24848) | human gut metagenome | isolation source: stool sample | host: Homo sapiens | place: Germany | collected 2010-11
AATCAGTAAGGATTGTGGCTCAGTCGATAGTTAATGGGGATTGTTCGTGTATATTCTTTTCCCTATATAGCTAGCACAGTTCTCCGTCATGTTACGAGACACGGCAGGGGGGAAAGGGATATGTCCGGTAACTGATACGATGTTTTCAACCCCTCCGTCCTTGCGGACACCTCCCCTATTGCTAACGCCACACCGAGGAGGAGTTTAAAAATATTGGAAGTGCTTTTTAGCTCTCTTTCCTTGCTGTGCTCCGCAGCATTGCGGGGTGTTTTGCATAAAATCGGAGCAGAGGCGAAAGGGATATACATCTCATCATCTCCCCGGAAACTGCCGTTCCTTCGAGTCTCCCTTATACCACTGACACAGAGCAATCTATAATGTTACGAGGTGTTTCAGTTTGCATTATCGGAGATATTTTAAAACTCCTCCCCTGTGTTTTGCTTGGCAAAATATAGGGGAGGTGTCACGAAGTGACGGAGGGGTTGAGAAAGATTGCTTGTACTTGTTCATTCTTCTCAGTAGCGAGAAGAACGAACCAAGAAGCGCCGCCACTGTTATCGGGTTTTGGGGCTCGTCGCTATGGTCGCCGTCGGGAGCTGTGGAACTCGCTCTGTTCAAACAGTTTCTTCTGTCTCCCTTGCGTCTTCACCGCCCGATAAAGGCGGAATCGGGTGCTCTTGCTTGTATTCTAACCCCCTCGCCCTGTGGACACTCCCCCTATATTCCTTGCAGGAACACAGGGGGAGAGGATTAAAAGCGACACTTCGAACGGCCTCTGTGGGCTTTCTCTTTTCTTTGTGGACACTCCCCATTGCTATGCAACACAAGGGAGAAGGTTAGGTAGTTCCGATTCGCCGTATAGAAAATTCTCCGGATTGTAATAATTGTAAGAAAAATCGTGGCCTCCGTCTCGATTATTCCTTTCCTTCGACGAAAAGATAGAAATACTTGTCGAAATCCGATTTGTTAACATCGGTATATTCTCTGACATCGTCGAGCGGGAATAGCACACCTTTGACTTTCTTTTTCTTCCCGTTCCGTAGCACGGTAAAGGTCCTTTTTCCGCCGAAGTTGGTCGTAATTTGATTTTCTTCGCAGGTGTTGCCATATTTTGTTTTGATGTGTGCGGCTCCGGTGTAATTCCGACTTAGACAATAGAGAAAATAGCTGATTGCCCGCTGCAACCCAGACGGTTCGTCCAGTCTGAATTTTTGTGGTTCTGCCGGGGTTTTATTTCCATCGTTCCATATTCCCGTCTGTTTTACGAACAATTCCTTTTTCCCGTTTATGGCGATGATTTGGTCGCCTTCTTGAAGAAAGTCATTATTCTCGTCGTTGTTGAATACTTTGGTTATGACGTGGTTTTGGTTCCAGATTGCGGTAGGGCCTTCTTGTAGGTAAAAGCGCTCATTATAAATATACGATTTGAAGGGATAGGTGGACCAATTGGCCACGGCATTGTATATATCGGTCGTTTGCATAGAGGGGTTGGTATAGGTCTTGTTGAATTTCATCTGCCATACGATAGGTGGTGTGGAGCGCCCTTCTTGCATCATTTGTTTCGTGTCGAGTACCGATATTTCCAGATAGACGTTCGAGGTCTTTGTGGTTTGGGTATAACCTTCGGTTTTATGAACGGTCGTGCGGTTCTTGGTTATCCAGTCGTGTTTATGTGTGATATAATTGTAAACCGGGGTGGTGACGCTGCTCGATTGAACGACTTGCGAGCTGGGTGGCACATAGGTAGAACTGATACTCTCGTCGGCATTCTTGGCTATGGTAATGATCAAGTCGGGCGATTCCTCGTCGCGCCGCATGCCGCTGAAAAGAGCTTGCTTGGCGAAGGTCTGTAAAATCGCTTGGTCTTCCAACGGGTCGTTTCCCGTAATTACAAAGTCGTATGAGTTGTATTGCGAGAAATCTATCCCGGGTGATGAGAATATCCTGATTTCTTGGGGGTAGTGTCTTGTATTTTTAGTGAATGGTGTACTTTGTGTAGCTTTTATGTCGAAAAAAGGAAGGTTATCATTATTTTCTTGAATCAAGTCAGATTTAAAGTTAAAGTCTCCTCCAAATGCTTTTTTACAAAGGTCGAGGTGTAACGTATCGGAAGGGGAGTTCATGCACATATCTATGATTTCTGACTGACTCTTGCCTTTGGTCGGCTCGCCATTGATGGCGGTTATAGCGCAATACAAGAAGTCCTGTGAATTCATTCCTTCTATCGGAATGGTGAGACTCTTGATAAAGTTAAAACCGTAGAATCCCGTAATAACCGGATAACCGCTAAACCAATTGTCGAAATGTGCTGTTTCAAACGGCAGGTAGTAATATCTCTCATTCTCGGCTTTAACAGCGAAAATAGAACTTAGTAGTATCAGGGTGATAAATAATACTTTTTTCATAAGGTAATGTTTTTAAGATGATACTCGAAATAGTCCGATGGCAGGAATGAGACAATAAAAAAACGTGGACTAATAACTTCATCTATGCTCTCTACGGTATCGCCAAACACCATGCACACATATATGAGTAAAAGCCCACGCCGTAAGCGTGAGCATTAACTTCTACTCTTGTGTGCTTCTTCAAACTGGCGATTTTTAGAGAACAAGAATAAAGCTAACGCTTTCTTATTTTATGTCTTTGTTTTGTTACATAAGCTGTGTGGTTTTAAGTTTAACTTTTATAATTGAAAAAAGGTATGTGAACTCGATATAGTTTGATGGTTGACGAATTCAATGGCAAATATAATACTTTTTAGATAAGCTGTTCCCGAATTTTTTTAGCAATATTAAAAACTATATAATAAAATGCAACTATCAGTCGATTCATTCCGTTATTTTGTAGTTTCAGAGAGTGATGTGGTTGTAGCTGCTGTTGCGGTTGAGTCATTGGAGAAGGTTGCTACTTTCTCGTCGGCTTTCTTTTCGAACAAGTAGATATTTTCCCCTTGCCATCTACCTGAGTTGCGGTGCGAATTTTCTGGTATTTGCCGCAAAAGTCTTGCAGCAGCTTGGGAATCGAGGGTTTGGCGTGTGCGTGTGAATTGTTCTCGTCGGCTTAATTTGTCTACGGTTCGTTGGACTTCCCGGAATAAAGAAGATTCGAAAGAGATAGCAGTGACGCCCGGAGCAAAAAGCACATGCAGAAAAGAACCGTTGTGCAGAGCGTAGTGGTTGACAGTAATCGAACCTTTGGTTTCGCAAACGGGGCGGTAATTATTCGATATTAGCCGGGGTAGTATCTTTTTTAGATTTTTTTGTTTCTGTCGGGGCATGCAGTACCAGATCGCAGCCTCCCCTGTTTCCGAAAAAGAGATGGTTATAGCGCTGGTTTCGGGTAATCGGGCCGAAGAAAGTATTTCCTGCCATAACGATAGGATAGGAAATACTCGTCGTAAAATGGGTAAACGAGATGTAATGGAGTCGATTTGCGATACTTGCTCTATTTCAAGAATTATTTTACTTTCTTCTGCGGGAATATAATCATATATACCGGCCGTTTTATATGCTTTTTCGAGCAGGTAATTTTGCCGGAGGATATAGCCTCCTATCAGAATTAGGCATAAGGCTATACAAATAATACTTATATTCTTTTGATTCATCTTATATTCTACAAATATAACGAATAAGTGAGCGTAAAGCCAAATATAAAAATAATATTCGAGAAATGAATAAGTTTCGAGGAAAAACCGGGAGGAGGCAATCTTGTCGTCATTGTCTGTTGATAACTTCTTTATTTATTCTGTCGAATTAGTCGATAGAGAAAAAAATTTTCATTACATTTGTTCGTTAAAGATATAAGAGCAAAGTACCGAGTGGATTGCTTTGTTCGGGCTTGATAGTCAGTGAAAGAGCTATCGAGAGAATGTAGTGAAACAAATAAATAAAAAGATATATTTATGAAATTTATCGTATCCAGCACGCTGTTGCTATCGCATTTGCAAACTATTAGCCGAGTAATTAACTCGAAAAACTCGATGGCTATTCTCGACAACTTTTTATTTCGTCTCGAAGGAACTCGATTGTCTATGACGGCATCGGATCAGGAGACGACTATGACTACGGCTATCGATGTAATGGAAGCCGAGGGAGAGGGTGTTTTCGCTGTTAATGCGAAAATATTGCTCGAACCGTTGAAAGAGTTGCCCGATCAACCATTGACGTTTGAGATCGATGACAATAATTTGGAAATATTCCTCTACTTCCAGAACGGACGCTATAACTTTATCGGAGTGAATGGTGACGAGTATCCTACTAAAATGCCGATGGATTCTTCTGCGGTATCGTTTTCTGTCGAAGCTCAACAATTACTTAACGGTATAGGTTGCACGTTGTTTGCTACTGCCGAGGACGAACTCCGGCCGATTATGAATGGTATATTCATGGATATTTTTGAAGATAGCATTTCTTTCGTCGCTTCCGATACACATAAACTGGTTCGGTTCAAAAATCAGGGTATTGCTCCCGGTGTACGGGCATCGTTTATATTACCGAAAAAACCGGCCAATTTGTTGAAGTCTATACTCCCGAAAGAGAGTGGAAAGGTAGAGTTGGCTTTTGATTCGAAAAATGCATGTTTCAAACTTTCGGATTTTGTTTTGAATTGCCGGCTTATCGAGGGTAATTATCCCAATTATAACTCGGTTATTCCGACGAATAATCCCAATCGTTTAATTATCGACCGCGCTTTGTTTGTCAACGTTTTGCGTCGTGTATCCGTATTTGCCGATGCTGCTTTGGGATTGGCTAAATTACAACTGAAAAACGGGGAGTTGGTCGTATCTACCGAGAATAAGGACTACTCGATTTCGGCAGAGGAAAAAGTGGCATGCAATTATACCGGCGACGATTTGACTATTGGATTTAAAGCTTCGTTTTTGATAGAAATCTTGAATAATATATCGGCGACCGAGGTACTCGTAGAACTTTCGGATCCGACTCGCGCCGGGGTGATCCTACCGCTGGAAAATAAAGAAAATGAAGATTTGTTGATGCTGTTAATGCCGATGATGCTCAGCGATTTTTAATAAATTCTAAGCGATTGAATAACAGAAAATGAATTTGAACTTAAAGAATCCGCTTGTCTTTTTCGACTTGGAAACGACCGGAACGAATATAACGACCGACCGAATTATAGAGTTGGCTTATGTAAAGGTGTTTCCGAACGGAAAAACAGAAGAAAAAGATATTTATATCAATCCGGGAATGCCCATTCCTCCGGCTTCGACGGCCGTTCACCATATTACAGACGAAATGGTGGCCGATAAGCCGTTGTTCAAAGATGTGGCGCGGAATATTGCGAAGGTGTTCGAGGGAGCCGATATTGCCGGATTTAACTCCAATCGCTTTGATGTTCCTCTACTTATAGAAGAGTTGTTGAGAGCCGGGGTCAATCTCGATATATCGAAAAGGAAGTTTGTCGATGTACAAACTATCTATCATATCATGGAGCCTCGCACGTTAAAAGCCGCTTACAAATTCTATTGTGGAGCGCCGTTGGTCGATGCCCATTCGGCTTTGGCCGATACGCGGGCGACTTATGAGGTGTTTAAGGCTCAGCTCGACCGTTATACGGAGGAGATGAAAGAAGAGTATGAAGGAAAGTATCTCACGAACGATATAGACTCGTGGGTATCGTTTTCGACTCAAAATAGAAATGTAGATTTCGCAGGGCGTATTATTCTTAATGAGTACGATGTGGCTGTATTTAATTTCGGGAAATACAAAGGGCGTTCCGTTGAGGAAGTTTTTCAATTAGAACCGAGTTATTACAGTTGGATGATGCAGGGCGATTTCCCGTTGAATACGAAAAATGTCATAACCGAAATATATACTCGCGCACGCCGGCGTTTCTAAATTGCGTAAAAAATAGAGCTTCAACGATGTTGAAAGGAAAACATATCATATTGGGTATTACGGGTAGTATAGCCGCGTATAAAGCAGCCTATTTACTGCGTCTGTTGATAAAGCAGGGAGCCGAAGTACAAGTGGTAATGACTCCCTCGGGGAAAGAATTCATTACGCCGGTTACCTTGTCTTCGCTGAGCGGCAAGCCTGTGGTTAGTGAGTTTTTTACGGCCAATACCGGCGAATGGCATAGCCACGTCGATTTGGGGCTTTGGGCAGATGCTTTGCTCATTGCACCGGCCACGGCTGCGACAATCGGTAAGATGGCCAACGGGATAGCCGATAATATGCTTGTTACGACTTATCTGTCTTGTAAAGCTCCTGTTTTTGTGGCTCCGGCAATGGATTTGGATATGTATGCCCATGCTTCGACGCAACGTAATTTGGATATGTTGAGGTCATATGGAAATCATATCATAGAACCGGCTACCGGTGAGTTAGCCAGTCATCTTACCGGAAAAGGACGTATGGAAGAACCCGAGAAGATAGTCGAAATACTCGATCGTTTTTTTGAAACTTCTAAGCCGCTTTCCGGGAAAAAAGTCTTGATTACAGCGGGACCTACTTACGAGAAAATCGATCCGGTTCGTTTTATCGGTAACTACTCGTCCGGGAAAATGGGATTTGCCCTTGCAGAAGCTTGTGCCGAGGCGGGAGCCGAAGTTATGTTGGTTGCTGGCCCGGTGAGTCTGAAAACGAATCATTCATCGATCGACCGTATCGATGTCGAGTCTGCCGAAGAAATGTATAGGGCTGTGCTATCCGAGTACGACCGGTCGGATATAGCGATCATGTGTGCGGCCGTCGCCGATTATGCTCCCGAAACGGTAAGCGATGTGAAATTGAAACGAACAGGGGAAGACCGGATTCTTCGACTTCGACCGAATCCCGATATAGCGGCAGAGTTGGGACGAAGAAAAAGACCCGGACAGTGTTTGGTGGGTTTTGCTCTCGAAACCAATGACGAGGAAATGAATGCCCGTTTGAAGATGGAGAAAAAGAATCTCGATTTTATCGTTTTGAATTCATTGCGGGATGCGGGTGCGGGATTTCAGTGTGATACGAATAAAGTAACTGTTATCGGTAAGCAGGGAGAACCGATGGAGATTCCGTGTAAGCCCAAGATCGAGGTTGCTGCCGATATTGTCGATATTATCGGCCGTTATGTGTCGGAGGATCGTTGAATCTTAAACGGTAGAAACTCCTTCATTTGAGTGTCTTGAATAAGAGAGATGATATGAAAAGAAATGTCTTGTATTTTTTACTTCTCCTCCTTCCTTCCCTGTCAGCTGCACAGGAGTTGAATTGTCGTGTAGAGGTGAATAGTGACCAGATACAGGGCACGAATAAAGAGGTGTTTACGACTTTAAAGGAAGCTATAACCGAGTATATTAACGATAGAAAATGGTCTACGGCCCAAATTTCGCCGGTCGAACGGATAGATTGTTCCATGCTTTTTACCGTTAAGGAATATACCGATAATCGGTTTGTCTGCGAGTTGCAAGTGCAATCGCGGCGTCCGGTATATAACAGTTCCTATACGACGACACTCATCAATTTCAAAGATACCAAAGTAGAGTTCAATTATCAGCAATACGAACCGCTTGTATTTTCCGAGACAAGTATAGAGAGTAATCTCACGGCTGTTATCAATTTTTATGTTTACATGATTCTCGGAGTCGATTTCGACAGTTTCTCGCCTATGGGGGGAACTCCATTCTACGAATTGGCACATCAAGTGGTGAATCTTGGACAATCTTCTATGGAAGCCGGGTGGAAGGCTTTTGAAGATACCCGTAATCGCCATGCTTTATTATCGGCGTTTATCGAGCAGGGCACTGCCGGATTTCGACAGTTATGGTATGACTATCATCGAGGCGGTTTGGACGAAATGGCTTTGAGTGTAGATAAAGGACGGGCAAAAATAACCGATGCTATACAGCAATTACAGAAAGTATACGAAGCTGCACCGATGTCGGTACTCATTCCTTTATTTAAAGATGCGAAACTCGATGAGTTGGTAAATGTGTATTCAAAAGCTCCGGTTTCGGAAAAAGAATCGGTATATGAAACGTTGAGCGGTATCTATCCTACCGAGAATACGATACTCGAGAAAATACGTCAGACAGAAAGATAAAGTGTAGTTACTATGATCAAGAAATTGAGTATTCGCAATTATACGCTTATCGATGAACTCAATATTGAATTTAACTCGGGTTTTTCGGTGATAACAGGTGAAACGGGGGCCGGTAAATCTATCATATTAGGTGCATTGTCGTTGATATTGGGGCAGCGTGCCGATTTGAAATCATTGAAACGTACCGATGAAAAGTCGGTAATAGAAGGTCTTTTCGATATATCGTCGTATCATCTGCAATCTTTTTTTGAAGAGAACGAACTGGACTATGATGCTAAGGAGTGTATTTTGAGAAGAGAGATTCTTCCGTCGGGCAAGTCGAGGGCTTTTATCAATGATACGCCGGTTTCTGTGACTCAGTTGAAATCATTAGGAGAACAGCTTATCGATATACATTCTCAGCATCAGAATCTTTTGTTGGCCGATTCTCATTTTCAGTTACGTGTCGTCGATACGATGGCCGGAAATTTTAGTTTATTGTCCGATTATCAACGGGAGTATCGTTCGTGGCATGAATTATTGAGAGAATATGCTCGATTACAAGATGAAAATCGATTGGGTAGGGAAGAAGAAGATTACTTGCGGTATCAGTTGTCCCAGTTAGAGGAGGCACAATTGAAAGAAGGAGAGCAAGAAGAATTGGAGGTAGAGCAGCAAACGTTGCAACATGCCGAGGAAATAAAGGGCGAGTTGGCGGTTATTCAGGGATATTTGCATGAAGAAGAGACTGGTGTTGTTCCTCTCCTGAATGCAGCATTGTCCAAAATGAAATCTCTCTCCCGGTTATACCCCGAAATCGATGAGTTGGTGGGACGGATTGAATCGGATTATATCGATTTGAAAGATATTGCTTCGTCGGTCGATCATTCCCAAGATAGCCTGAGTGTAGATCCCGATCGATTGTCTTGGGTTGAAAATCGTCTGGATATTTACTACTCTTTGCAGCAGAAGCATAGGGTGAGTACGACCGTTGAATTGTTGGCTCTGAGAGATTCTTTTGCCGATAAGTTGACCCGTATCGAAAATTTCGATGAGGAACTGTCGGAGCTAAGGAGAAAAATCGAGGTGCAGGAGAGAAGGGTGAGTGAGCTTGTCGGCAAACTTTCGTCGGAACGGAGAAAAGCTGCCGATCAAATAACCCGAACGTTGACTGAAAGGGTGAAACCTTTGGGGATGCCGAATCTGCGGTTCGAAATAGAAATTTCTCCTCGTCAGCAATATGACGAAAATGGAGGTGATATTATTCGTTTTTTGTTTTCTGCCAATAAAAATCAACCGTTACAGTCGGTATCCGAGGTCGCTTCTGGTGGAGAAATATCGAGATTGATGCTTTCGTTGAAAGCTCTCATTGCTCATGCTATGGCATTACCCTCGATTGTTTTTGACGAGGTCGATACGGGTGTGTCGGGAGAGATTGCCGATAAGATGGCCGGAATTATGAGGGAGATGGCCGAGTGCATGCAGGTGATCAGTATCACTCATCTGCCGCAGGTCGCTTCTCTGGGACAGACGCATTATCGGGTTTATAAAAGTGATACGGAAACATCGACAGCCACTCATTTGATTAAGTTATCGGAAAAAGAGAGGATCGAGGAAATCGCTCGTATGCTGAGTGGTTCCTCTTTGACGGCTGCTGCATTGGATAATGCTCGTGAATTATTGAAACGTAATGACTTGAAAGATGGAAAAAAATGAAATGATTTTTGGCATCCGAGCTGTAATAGAAGCAGTGGAAGCCGGAAAGGAAATAGATAAGATTTTGGTAAAAAAAGACCTTCAAGGCGATTTGGCGAAAGAACTTTTCGATTTGATAAAAGGTCGTGGATTTTTCGTTCAGCGTGTACCAGTCGAACGATTGAACCGGATTACCCGCAAAAATCATCAAGGAGTGATCGCTTTTATTTCGGCGGTGTCGTATCAGCGGTTGGGAGATATAATCCCTTCTTTGTTCGAGGAGGGGAAGGTTCCATTCATTGTTCTTCTCGATGGAATTACCGATGTACGTAATTTTGGAGCGATTGCTCGAACGTGTGAATGTACAGGCGTAGATGCCATTGTGTTACCCGAACGGGGAAGTGTCAGTGTGAATGCCGATGCGGTAAAAACTTCGGCGGGAGCTTTGTTGCATATCCCTGTTTGTCGGGAGCGCTCGATACATAGTGCTATTCGTTATTTGAAAGATAGCGGGATTAAAGTGGTCGCTGCTTCTGAGAAGGCTGTTATGAATTATACACGGGTGGATTATACGGTCCCCGTAGCAGTGGTTATGGGCGCTGAGGATACAGGGGTCGATGCCGATAATTTACGTTTGTGCGACGAGATGGTGTCTATCCCTCAGGTTGGGAACATCGGTTCGCTCAATGTTTCTGTGGCAGCGGGCGTCATGATGTATGAAGTGGTTAGACAAAGATTTAGCGGTGATTCAGTTTTTTGATTTATAGAGAAGAAGGAATAAAGTTTTACAAATAATAAACTTCATTCCTTCTTCTCTATAAGCCTAAAACATCGTATTTTACTTTTTATTCTTAACGGTTTTTAATCTGTAATGCTCTGGTTTAGCAGGGGTATTCATTTGGTCGTCAAGAATAACGACCGTTGTATCGCTTTCTACCCACAAATTGACGGTTTGATTCGAGCCGCTGTCGGGGACTAGCTTGTAAACTTTGGCTGCTTTATCTTTTTTAGTCCCTTTATGTGATAGCTTTTTCCCTTTACTGTTTATTTTTTTCCCGCTTTTCCCATCGGCTGTTATATAGGTTGTTGTCATTTGGTATACGCCATTGACACTGTCTATCTTTTGGGTAATGATTACCAAGTAGTCCATACTGTCTTTTTTCCCGGAAGCTGTCGGTACTGTACCTTCATAAGCGAATACATCTACCAACCCGGTCGAGTCGGTTCCTACGATTTCTACGGCTTCGCCTTCGCCGGTCATCTGATTTTGTTTATTGTTTGACTGGCAAGCGATAAGAGCTGCCACGGCGAATAATGTAAAAACAAATTTTTTCATATCGTTATATATTGGTTTTTCCCTATAACATGTCGAAGCAATAAAAAGTTTACCCGAGTTGATAAAATCGCTTCAAAATTGTTTGAATAGATTCTGCGTGCCAACGGGCTATTTTTTCTCGTCCGCATTTCGATAGAAGTATTTTGCAATCTGCGTAGTTATCCATTTCGGTGAGGAGCGCGGGGCAAACAGATTCTCTTAATATACAGAAATTCTCTTCTTTACAACCTCGAAAACGAAGTTCGGGAAAATGATTTTTCCAGAGGTCTCGAAATATTTCGGCGTATGATTTGCTTTTGTGACTACCTGAATAGGTAAACACTTCTCCACCGCTTCCTCCACCGGCATTCGCATGGATAGAGATAAGTAAACAATCACTTTGTTTGGCGATCGTATTGGCCCGTTTGCTGCGTTCCGATAAAGAAATATCTTCTTTTTCGGGTACTAGTCGGACACAAGAGATACCGGCCTTTTTCAATAGAATTTCTATTCGGGATACGATGTCGCGGTTAAACTCCCATTCGAATAGTTGACTACCGTCGGGCCATATAGGAGACCTCTTTCCTGGTGTGTCGTATCCGTGCCCGTTGTCTAAAAGAATTTTTACCATAG